>Ga0116227_10000631_pt1 | contig 70851 bp, 52 predicted proteins | sample S1TSphgellanicum_FD_89693 | JGI IMG/M metagenome (GOLD analysis project Ga0116227, IMG submission 89693) | Host-associated microbial communities from peat moss isolated from Minnesota, USA - S1T2_Fb - Sphagnum magellanicum MG | ecosystem: Host-associated > Plants > Peat moss > Unclassified... | reverse complement strand
TCTGGGTATTTGAAAATTTTCAGAATCAAAAGAATCACTGGGTTAGGGTATTTCATAAAAAAAAACAAAATCACAGAATCATTAAAGAACCGGAGTGGGAAATGCAAAGGACCGGCCGGGGGGATCGACGGGTTAAAGAACCGGAGTGGGAAATGCGAAGGACCGGCCGGGGGGGATTAACAGGTTAAAGAACCAGAGTGGGAAATGCGAAGGACCGGTCGAGGGGGATCGACGAGTTAAAGAACCGGAGTGGGAAATGCGAAGGACCGGTCGGGGGGGATCGACGGGTTAAAGAACCGGAGTGGGAAATGCGAAGGACCGGTCGAGGGGGGATCGACGAGTTAAAGAACCGGAGTGAGAAATGCAAAAGACCAGCCGGGGGGGCTCGACGGGTTAAAGAACCGGAGTGGGAAATGCGAAGGACCGGGGCGAGGGGGGGTGGACCAACGGTTGTTTGAAAAGAAAAGTTTTTTTAAAAAACCAAAAACATCAACCAAACATTGTTGAAATACCACACCTGTGCATTATGCACGGGGTTCACACTAGTATGTATAAAATCAAGGATAGAAATCCGTCCACAATAAGTACAAGGCATGTTGAAGCAAATGTAAACACACAAGAGAAAACCAAAACAATCAAAATAGTAGCAAAGAAATGGAAGACTTAATGTTAAAAGGGCATCCTCTGCCACAAATCAGCTAATGATGGAGGTGCACTAGCTGATATGAGAGATAAGGCATGCAAACCCATCATCACAAACTATAAAGTAAGTAGTCATTCACTTCCGATAGATATGTTAGTGTTGTTCTTATTGTTGTTGAGGTGGCCATCATCATCATCAGCATGATGATGATGATGTTGTTTTGTAGATATGTAAGCTGACTGCAGATAAAGTTGACGTGCCGCTCTCCTCATGTGTCGCAAAAGCAGTGGTACCAAGCAATGGTTGCCACACACCATGCAGCCAATGGAGGGGGAGGATCTCACGCTTTCTCTGCCTGAGTGTATGTTGCTCTGTTCCTTTGAATAACTATTATAGTATAGTATTTATTATTTAACTTTGTTGTTGGGCTTGCCTACCAAGGCAAGGATTTTGTGTTTAGATTCATTATAGAGTATAGTAGCTTAAGGGATTTTGGCCCCTAGGTAGTAGTAGGTGTAATTTTTATACAAGGATTTTTGAAAGATGATATTTTGGCTTGTGTTGATACTTGAGATTACTTATAGAGTTATGATATCTTGAAGGATTAGGGTTTCTCTCAGAGGATTTTTTTGAAGATTATATTTTGCATGGTGAAATATTTGAATTTCCATAATTCTTCTTTTTCCTTGAGATACTTTTTAATGTAATTGCAAGGCCACAGTGTGACACACCCCTTGTTAATCTCGATTCTCTGAGTTTCTCTCTCTCCCTCCCCTAAACCCCGGCCCTACTTTCTTGGCTTTCCATGTTCTTGCTGTGAAGCTCCGAGTTTGAATCCTGTCTACTGGGAAGTCTTACTGTTTGCTCACAGAGACAATCGAGTACTAGGTTACCCCAAGGATTTCTCTGAAGTTTTTCTTGATTTTTTTGAAGTTGGGTCATTTGTTGTTGTTGTTGTTGTTGTTGTTATCTGGAATGCTGATTGCTTAGTTTTGGTTTTGGTCTCTTCAGCTGCTGCTTACAAGGTTTTCCATTAGGAATTATCAATTATTACATTCAGATTTTGTGGCAGTGGATTTGGGTTTTTGTGGTATGCCTGTGATTTTTTGTTTCCACAAGTGTTTATAGAAGTGGAGATTTTTGTGTCCTCTTCTTTTGCTTTGTGGTTGAAGTCGAGGTTTGGAATTTGGAATATGTGATCAGTTTGCCACACAATAGCATTCATAGTTTTGCTGTTGTCGCAGAAAAGAAGCGTCGGAGAGAAGTTGCAGTAAGAAAGGTACAAGCTTTTGCGTTGGAAGAATTGTGCTTTTTTGAAAAGCCACTACTTTTCTTGCGATCTTCACTGTGCAGCGTGCCATACCAGTTGGCTGTTGTTGCGAAGGAGTTGAAAGAAGAGTTACAACTCTAAAAGGTGTGTAAGTTAACCACATTTCTCCCTAGACATGAATGGTTGCTTTTTGCCCTTCTTTTTCCTCCTCCCTCAAATTAGGTCTTGCTCTACAGTTGTGCAACTGGGTGGGAAAATCCCTAGTTTGTCTTCAGGTATCTGACTGAACGGACATAATTATTGCATTAGGGATTATTTTTTCTTTTAAACTCTATTCGCAAGAGAGGTAGAGAGAGAACAAACAATTTGGAGTTTTTCTTTGAAGGAAGCAGTTGGAAGGTGTCGATGGATATGAATTTTCATCAAGCAGGCATGCCCAGGCTGGTGGGGCCTGCTGGCACCGGTGGCACTGGCACAGGACCTGGAGGTCCAGGTTCTGGAATCTCAACCCAGTTCCGCATTTTGCCCAATCCAATCCCATCAGAGTGCACACCCCTCGAAATAGAGATCATCCCTGCTCATTCACACCCTCAACCTCTCAAGCTGCGGTGTACTGCACCTCCCTCTCATCGTCCATTCAGTTCAGAGCCTCTGCACAGCCCTCATTCCCCACCACAAGATCATAATACTGTTCTCTTGCACAAGTCTGGAAGCCTCCTTCTTCAGGCAGGCAAGAAATCTGCCACATTACTTCTTCACTCACATTCAGTGCCCCAGACCTGTGATCTACCGTTGACTGAAGATGATCTGAAGTCTAAGCATTTCGCAGAGATCGTGGGTACACTGGAATGACAACCCTGTTTGCTGCAGCATTTGCAGGTACTCTTTCTTAAGGTTTCTCAGTTTCACACCATCATGGTTCTTTCCCTTTTATTGTGTTTGCTGCAGCATTTGCAGGTGCTCTTTGCTTCTTTAAGTTTCTCAGTTCTCCACCATCATGGTTTTGTTTGTTCCTTAGTAGTGATGCATGTATCTTTTCTGTCAACCACAATCCGCCTGCACCTGTCTTCTGTTCTCATACTCAGGCACATCTTTTAGACAATGGTTTTTGAAACTAATTTGAAACTGAATTTCCAAATTGTGCATGGCTGTGAGTACTAGTGGTTGACCAGAAATTTGTAGTTTAAAGTGCAATTGTTCGAACAATACTTCTGTCTTGAGATATGTCAGAAAAAGGTGGGGAATCATTCAATTTGGTCTCAGAGACATTTGGGCACATTGTATGGACTTTGTTCCTTTTGCCTAACAAAATATGTGTAACAAGGAATCTTGCTGAAAATTGTCAATGGAATTGGAGCATTTGCTGCTAGACTCTGTTCAAATGGTTTTTGTTTTAGGTCACAAGTAATGATTAGAGGATTTCAGCTTATAAATGAGAAATCATCTCTTGTCAATTAGCAATTTCTTGGAGGGTCATTGTCAGGCACCAGTTAGTATCATATGCAATAATTTTGGTTGTGACTGGAATCTTTGCAGGCCTTGGTGTCAGGGGAGTGTTTCATGCAAAAGTCATGCACATATGGAGCAGAGTCCTTGTGGCTGTAATGTGAAGGTACATGCTATTAGCTATCTTCAATTGTGCAAATGAGGTATCAAACTGGATCAGTGTGTGATATGAGACTGATCATCATATTTAATTCGTTGACATTACAAGCTGCCTAACTGGAGATAAGACAATCAACCTTGACTCGGAAGCTGTTATTTTGATCCTGGATGAGTGAGCTTGTGTACCTTAGAATTTTAAGGTTCATCTTTGGTCAGATTAGTATGTATTTAGAAACATGTATATTTCAAATTCTGTAAACTTGTGGTCTGGTCAAACAGTACCTCCTAATGACCAGGTTCATCTATGGTTAGATCTTTGTGTGTTTGAACCATGTACATTCTAGCTCTTGAGAATCATATTTAGACTGGTACTAGTGTGAAGTGGAGCATGCTGACAGTTCCATGGTCCAGTTTTATGATGAAATTGTGTTATTTGATGTTTGAATTGAGAGGCATGAAGCCAAATAATTTGATAAGACCATTTCATCTAACACCATTCTGTGCTGTAGTCAAGTGATTCTGGACTTCTTTTTGCTGTGAGATGTCTCAAATTTAGCTGCTAGACCTCATGCATTGGTGGGGATACTACCACATTGTGCATCAGGGAACAAACACAAGAACCACTGTATCAAAACCCTCGGCCAAGAACTGTGCATCCCATTGGGTTTCCCTTTAAAAAACCTATGGAGAGAATAGTTTCCCCTAACAGGAACCTTGACCAAGAATGTACCTATTGTCTGCAAGTACCTGTTTGTCATTATCTAAGCACTGCTTAACAACTGATTTAGAAAGCCAATTTGTCCCTGGGACTGTATCATGGAATCAAAGCTTGTAGTGAGTCAGCAACAAGATCTTGTCGAATTGGAGTAGTCCCTCATTCTAGGTCTTTAATCAGCTTGTTATATTGGGTTGTGGTGCAGTATTTCACACTGATTGTCCATGATGCATTGCTTTGGGTGAAGTAGCATTTGTTAGAATACAGTTCTAAGGGATCTCTACTAACCACAAGAATTATAAAGCTCGAACCTAACCTGGCACTGGTTGGTAATGAGTCTTGATAAGAAATAAGAATTGAGTCTAGACTGATTTGGATGAGTGAATTTCACAGGATAGTAAAGGGTCCCTCAAAGGACCCTTTCATCAAAGCGTTTCATTTTGCAAGGAAGGTTTCAAAGAGTTCTGCAGAAGCAATATCAATAACATGATTTGGCATTATCAATAACACAATCTCCTGACAATTCAGTGCCATTCAATGCAAGGCTTTGTGAGGAAAGGTCAGCTCTGAATCTATCACATCTTCAGGGAATCAAAGTCCAGTGCTACTGTAACTCTTTGGGTCATGCGCAATAAAGCAATAAGATAGCAGAATCTGAAATCAATTTTGGATTCAAGTCCAGAGGCATTGGAAACCTCTCTCTCCTCCTCTGTTCCTCATATGGTGGTGCCATTTAATTCCAGGCAAACCCATGCCATACCTTGATGGCAATCACGTCGCAGCTTGTGGACAATTTCACCACAATCTAGAAAACAAAGGTTAGGTGAAGATTGTTTGTCACATCAGAAAGTCTGTCCAGCAATTGTTGTGACTCTTTTTGTGAGTTTCAAACAGGATGTTAATAGGACTTTTTTTAATAGATAGTTGGTATTATTATCTTGCATATCATTGTAGCTCTGAACAGACAAACTCAAAACTCTGTATGTAACTTGATATTATGAACCGACCTCTCCACAAATGGGCAGGTTTAAGTCAGACAGAAATGTGCTGCAATTTTTGCAAGAGATTCATAGGAAGGTAAGATTTGAACTAGCTGGCCACATGGTGATGGATTGTGAGGGTAATTTTATGTCGAGGAAATTTCAATGTAGGGAATAGTGATGATGGAAATATCACATAGATCCAGCAATTCTAGTGGGATGAGCTAATTCTCCTGTTCTTCTTTATGTCTTCAGATTCCAGGTATTCTATCAGGTTTCTGTAATCTTTAGTTAAAACAATCAAATCCAACTTAAAGAAAATATTGAACTGATTTCAAGATTTCAGAGAAAAGACAAATGCAGAAGATAAAACGTACACGAAGCCCCCACAGAATTGGTGGTTCAAATCTGTGAACCAGATTTTTGTCACTACGTTAGCTCTCAGTGTAAGTTTCTTCTGTCGTATTGTAAAGCATGTCAAGTTTCAACGAATACATTTTTGCCCTTCACCTTCTGTCTACGGTGTCTTTTACGCAGTCTTCTGCACTTTTGTCTCAATCAAAACCACGCGCAAACAAACTCTTCAGATTTCTGTTTATTTTTTCTTTTTCTTCGGATCTCAGATTCCAAAATACCACTTTCTGGTGCAGCAGCAACAACAGTAGAAGAAACCCATTTGGGATGGAGATTTGAGGCCTAGTGTGGGGACCATTTTTGTGTTGAGCACTTTCCTGCTTAGTATACTCATTTTGATGTTTTGCTGATGAGAGTGAGTGAGTATACCTCGGAGTAGTTGCAGGCCAGACAACCTTGAGCTCAGGAATATAGGTAGGGGATATGCTCGAATAGTTAGGTTTTTTGGAAGAGGATGCAAATACTGTCGAAGGGTAAAGATGAAAGAATGAGTTAGATTTTGGAACAGTGTGATGTATATTGGATGGGAAGGAAGGCGAAGAAGGTGACGATGGGTGCCCAAATTTGAAGGATTATGATAGAAATTCGCAGATAAGGTATCTGCATCCCAAAACGTGAATGGTTTTCAAAAAGCCTCAGTGCTTGTTAGAATTCTCCATGAGTGGTCCTAATTAGGGTTGTGGTATTTCTATGATTGAGAGAAAATCTTTCACCTTGTACTTGGCTTGATCCATGTTGAAGACTCTCAAATGTTCAAAGAGTTTGATACAGAATGTGTATGCCTGCATATTTCCAATCATAGGCTTTGGACTTAAATTCCACTCGGGTTTGTGAAGAGTGTGAATTGTTTGTAGTACTAATATTCCCAAAGCTTTGATGCAGATTGGGATCTTCAAGGTGCACAGTTTGGGACAGAGCCAGTTAGTACAGGAGTGGGAAGGAATTGTGCTCTTGGAATGTGTCTGAAGCATGATGGTCACTATGGCAGTTCCTATTACAATCAAGTGGTTGTGGATATGCTGTTATAATCTCTCCTGATTGTTGTTCACACAATGATAGCCAATGTCCAACATAACCAGATTGTTGGTTGGTTCCATCTTGACATGAAAATGGGAAACACCAATTCATCAGCAAGTTCTCATGTGTCAAATTTTCTTGATACATATCTTAGTTGATAACTGGTGAGAAGCAATAACCAAATTCCTACAAGCATTGTCTAGAGGCTTGGGTTAGCGGATGTGGTGGATGGGAATTACAACAGCTACATTGAGACTACAACTATCAGGAAATGCAATGGGCTCTGCTTTGCATCCTCAACATCTTCATGGCCAGATTTTTAGTGTTAGATCACAGCACCCAAGACGAGCACATCATTTGCAGACTCATCTATGGGTGCCGAGACACTCAGACCATAAGCTAATTTGTGCAGTGGACAAAACCAGGGCAATAGGAGGATTAGAGCAAGCCTTCAAATTTGACCAGCATTTTGGAAACTTGAAGCAGGATTGCCAGTTTAGTTCAAATTTATGGGAATTACTAAGAAGTGGAGTGAAATGCCAACCAAAATTTCAAAAGGTGAAATGCTCAGCAACAGTCAATGGGAGTACACTTGACAATAGTTTAGGAGGTGGTAAACAAGAAGTGGGAATCCAGGCCCAGGGTGTACAATTTGGAGCAGGCATATTGGGTGATTTGAAGCGCAAGCTTCCATTTTATTTGAGTGATTTCACTGATGGGTTTCACCCAAAATGTCTTGCCACAATCATATTTCTCTACTTTGGGAGTTTGGCACCCTGCATTGCCTTTGGTGGGTATGTATTTGTGGTCACTATGAAGAAACCATGTCTTTGTAATGTCTTTCTCATGCCAAGAAATTATGCTTCTATATGTTCAAATGATCATAATTTGTGACTTTTGAACACTGTTAACAATGTATAATGTGAATCCCCATGATATTGGAAGAAATATACTATCCTCTATGCAAATTAAGTGCTTTTGTTTTAGTGGGGCAAGTATCTGCACTTGTGCTTTCCAAATTATGCTTTATAATTATGCTTGAAGAAAGAGCTCCTCTTCTAACAAATTTTTTGGGTATTTCCACATGCATTTCTGCAGATTAACAGCTGGAGTCACTGCAGGTGAAATTGGAGTTGTGGAGATGATCATTAGTATTTCAGGTTTGATTCACTTATAATTCCAAAGTTGAAGTTTTGGTATATAAAATGATTGTCTGTATCTCAAAATTAGTCGTATCATAGTGGGAGGTTTGCAATTCTAGAATTCTTTTGGTTACTGGAATTGAACATGTCATTTGGGGTGCAGTTTCAGGGATAACCTATGCATTAATGGCAGGTCAGCCACTCACTTTGCTTGCTCCCACTGGCCTTATGGTCGCTTTCACAGGCCTTCTCTACCGGGTAATAGAACACTTCATCATGGCACGTCTAACTAATTTCCATAGCACATGAATGGTGTGGAAAAGTCAGTTTCTTCCAAATCTGTAATTAATTAGATGAACCTTTTTTTTTCAAGGATATTATCTAATGGAACAGAAAAGTGGGTGGAAGTTTCAGGTCCTCAAAAAAAGAGATGTTTTATATGACCTACATGAAATTCAGCATGGTGCAATTGTTGTATTGAACAATTGGCTTTACTTTTTGCAGGCAACAAAACAGACCATGCTCCCATTTCTGCCAATTTATGCTTGGGCTGGAATTTGGACTTGTGCATTTCTTCTCTGCTTGGCTGCAGTTGAGGCCAGCAATGTGGTTAGTTATTCATTCCACTCTTTGACAGCTTCATTGGTGGGATAGCCAGAAATCTGAACAAATCTTTTTATGTCCTTTCTTATATTCATCATTGATATTTGTTCAATGTATCCTCTTGCGAGTGTTTCCAACAACAAATCCTTATGTTGGTATTCAAGATTTTGACTGTGCATTGGTTGTTATGAAAATAGATAAAGTACTTCACCCGTTTCACGGAGGAGACATTTGCAGCTTTAATCTCTCTAGGATTTGTGATGGAAGCATGTAAGGTACAAAGTCCCTTCAGAAACAAAGGATTAACATCATGCCCCTATTTCTGTCACCTTCTGAAGCATTTGATGTCTACTAATGTTCTGAAAGATAGAATATCCAATTTTCATGTGTCATATTGAGGGGATGTGTTGAAAATTTTGTGAACACCTGATGAAGTTAATGATTTTGCTCAATTTGCAGGGAGTTGGAAATTTATTTAAGCCAACAAGTCACTTTCCCATTGCAACAGCCCTATTGTCGCTTCTGCTAGCAGGAAGCACTTATGTCATTGCATCATTTCTTTCCCAGGTTAGTTTAATCTCCTAGTCTGTGATACAATGACATTTGGTTCAGTCACAAAGCATGTCTCAATTCATGGCTAGCTGGTTGCTGCATTTGGTAACTTACAAGTGAAAGTCATTTCTAGGAGACAGTTTGGGATCTAGGAGAATAGATGCAAAAAGTTTGAGATCTGGTTTCAGGTTCTAACCATACTTTTCGTGGCAACTCCAACAACTATTGCAGTTAAAGACGGGGAGATTATTGCTTCGGCCAATCAGGGGGGTGCTTGCAGATTTTGGGCCACCATTAGCAACAGTGATAGTGTCACTTGTGCCGCCCATGTTATTTCCAGAAATTCCTTTACCCAAGCTAGCTGTTCCAGCTTCAATCTCAACAACTTCTGGAAGGCCATGGCTTGTGCCCCTTTTTAGTATTCCACCATGGGCAATTTTTGCAGCAGCCATTCCAGCGATCCTTGTCACTGTACTTATCTTCCTTGATCAGGTGGGTGGCAATTATTCTCAACCAGCTGGTAGGAGCTTGCACTAGGGTCATAAGTTCTAAGGAATTTTTTGCAGATTATTGACCATGATAGAAACGTTATGGAGATTCCTGTAGGAGGTCATAAACTGGGATCAGTCATCTTCTTTACAGAACTGACATCTTTCAGTGTGGGACTAACTTGCAAAATTTAAGCCTAGATTGCATGTTGTTATATCTAACATTCATCTAAGATTGGTTGAATGGCAGTATACTTAAGCTAGATTGTAATGAAATGTTGAGTGATGGCAGAATATTACCACAAGGCTTGTGAATGACCCCAAATATGGTTTCCAGAAACGTGAAGGCTACCATCTTGACCTTGCTGTTCTTGGAGGTATAACTTCTCTTCTCCTGCTTTTAGGTTTTGGTCAATTGATTAGGCATACTACACTGTAGCCATGTCATAGAATATGGGATCAACTCGATCATTCATTTGTCTTGATGAAACTATCCCTTATTTAAAACGATATTGCTCCATGTTGACAAGAGGTGTAGCGTTTGAGTATGTTCACAGGTAGTGAGAAAAGGGTGATGATGTGTGCAGTGCTAGTGGGGCTAGGCTCAATATTTGGGCTACCATGGATGATGGCATCAACAGTGCCATCTTTAAACCATATCCGGAGCCTAGCCACAATATCACAATCAATTCGACTTAGGTTCTTTCCTGCTCTATTCTGTCACCCTGTTTGCAACATTATGATTTGAACCATCTTCATCTATTGATGCTTGCTGCTGATAGGGCTTTGACCCCAACTTGCAAAATTTTGGCTCTAGATGACTTATCAAATTGGTGCATATGTGTATTCATGAATCTAGTGGAGTCAATGCGGAGGAACCAGAGGAGAACATAGTGAATGTGCGAGAAAATCGTCTCACTGGAATTGTGGTGCATGTATATCTCTCAGCCTACCCATTCAATCTATAGCTGCCCAATCATTTAACTACCTCCTGTATGTAAACTCTTTTTTTTGATTAAATATTGTCCTTGAAAACTTTGTGAAAGATCCACTGGTGAGTGGTGCACTGGCTGTTCTTTTTCATTGTAATTTAGAAACGTGGAGATATCCAGACTGTAAGGTTTTAGCTTCCTTATTGTACACTTCTCTATCACCAATAGAGGGTATATTGCATGGAGGATTATTAGATTGAAAGAGAATTTGAGAGGGAACTGTTTTTGTGGACAAGGATAATTGTTTTTTTCCAAGTTTTATGGACACCCTTAGATGACAAGTCTTTTGTTGTTAAATAGACACACTTTGCAAAGCAAACATCGTGCCCAAAACTATTCAGTGGCTCTCATTTTCCATTGGGAATTATGGAGCTGCCTTGTGGCACAATGTGGTTGAATGTTACCTTCTTTGAGATCAAGAACCTTCTAGGCTGGATTGCAGAAGTGGGATTGTTTTGCACAAGTAACAAAGTTCTTAGTGGGCAATTGAGCTCCCGTGATTTGTAACAAGCTTTCTGGCAGGTGTGCATGGGCGCATCATTATTGTTACTACCCATGATTGATCTCATCCCCATCCCAGTAAGAGTCAAACTATTCTTTTATCAATCTATCAAGCTCTTGATACAAGACCTTCCATCCTTTGCCAGAATTCTTGATGGCAAAACTAGTACATGAAAATGTTGAGGATAGAAAAGTGCAGTTCCAGTTTGCAAAGTGTTGCATTATACGTTCATGTTCACAAGATTGATCCTGGTGTACAAACAGGTCACAAATGGTCTATTTCTATACATGGGATTGACAAGTTTGACAGGAAATCAATTTGTGGAAAGGTGCAATCTTGACTTTCCTGAAACTCATTTTCATGAGCAGTACAGTGACTAGGCCATTTATATCTAGATTGCAAATGTTACATAGATCCCATTTGAGTACCATTGTTGATATTTACAGGTGAGCATTATGACAGGTGAAGAGACCATTTTGACCTTCCAACATCTTTTGTCAATTTACAAAGGTGATTGATTGCAGGGTAAAGCTATGGTTATGTGACCCAGACCTTTATCCAGATGCTGATTTTATTCATACAGTGCCTAGGGGAAAACTCCATGCATTCACAATGCTCCAAGTAGTTTGCTTGATGTCACTGTGGACTCTGAGAACAAGCCATTGGGGTATGCATTCTTATCCATCTTCAATTGTATCATCATTAAGCAAGTTTTGTTTAACTATCTTATTCTTTTTTAGTTCTATACTGTTCATTCTATCTGTAATCTCAAGCTCAACTGTGAAACCCACGATTTCAGATATGCTGGTGTCAGATTGCTGTATCAATCTTCTCACTGGTCTAATAGTTTCTACCTGAAAATGGTTGGGTGCAGGAATTATGTTTCCGCTGCTCATAATGGCATTGTTGCCGATACGCAACTATGTTGCTACACAACTTGTGGACCGTCAATATTTGGCTGTGTTGGATGCAGACTAATTGGGTGCAAGATTATTTTGTCTAGTCATACAATGTTTGATGCAGGGATCTGGGTCGGTTGTTCTCAATCAAAATACAACAGATCCAACATCCAGGTTTGAAAAACCAAGCATGAACAGAAATTGGAATTGGTCTTCAATTTCTTTAAATTTTGGTCATAGCTGATGAAAACTGCCCAAGGTTGTCAAGTTGTCAAATGCATTGTACACACTTTTGATGGTAGCATTCTTTACCTGTCCAAACAGTGGGTTCAAACAGTGGATTTGATCAAGAATTATTTACATCTTTTCTCTTGCAAGTGTGAATGCAGCTTTCTCTTGTGAGTGTGAATAATGGGTACTGATTTTGATACAATTTCATGGAAACCCAATGAACAAGCCTTTGAATCATTCTTCATTTGACATGTGAAAGCTTAAGCAACAATGGATATATGATTTATCTTAATAAATTTTGGAGCACTTTCCATCAATGTTGTAGCACAAACTGTCAAACGGTTACATAGTAGTGTGTCATGAAACAAATTCCCCCATGTTTGGTTGGGCACCAAAGCCCTTGTTGACTGTTGCAATAGTGCTTAGCAAAATAAGGTTGAGACTTTGAGAGATTAGTTAGTTCCAACGATAGGAAGCCCCCTTTGTGATAAAGGAGTGCTTTTGAAACAATTTTTCAGAAGGCTTCCTTTGTTTACAAATAAAGTTCTAATAATGCTATACCAAGCAATGAAGAACTTTCATGAGAGCATTTATGTGAGATGTATTCATCCTTCAATACCCAATTCAAATACAAATGCGGTTTCATTTATTCAACATCCAACCACAGTCTATGGAGACTGTGAGCTTAGGTATATGAGATTTGTTCCAAGGATTGAAGACAAATTTTTTATTTCGAAATGCGCAATATTCAGCACTGACCAGAAAATTCTGCAGAATGGTCAGTTCTCAGACAAAAAACCATCAAATTCCATTTGGCACAATGTATGATATCAGTGCTCCTGACTAGCCTGCAGAATCATCAAGGTTTAGACCAATTTACCTTAACATGAACCTGTCCTCCATATCCTACAGCAACATCTTCCTGCCATTAATGAACCCAATGGCACTACCTGGCTGTTGATAGTTGATGCATATGCACTTTAGAACTGCAGATATGCTGTTCTGTAGGGGTTGCCAGAAAAACCTTTCCCCTTATGTTTTGCAGCATCCTTCAAGCAGCAAATAGTAAAACAGACTATTCTGACAGACACCTCTTGTACCTCATTACAACTTCTGAAATCTGTGCAGAATCTAGTTGAGCATCTGTGCCTACAACACCAAGCTTTTTGATGCAATCTCATAGACATTATCTGACAGACCATTGGTGCTTGTAATCCGCTCCAGCTGAGCCTTGGCTGCTGCTTGTCTTTCTTCACCATACCGACGCCACTTAGAGAAAGGTGACACCATTCGTGCGGCCACCTGGGGATTGATTTTGTCGAGCTGAAGTACTACATCTCCCAAGAGTGTGTAGCCTGATCCATCCTTTGCATGGAAGTTGACTGCTGATGAACAGAAACCTCCAATTAAGGAGTATACCTTGTTTGGGTTACGGATGTCAAAAGCAGGATGCTCAAGAAGTTTCTGCACCTGTTCCACATTGCCTGGGATGTCTGACATTGCTTGCAATGCCAACCACTTATTTATCACCAGATTATCTCCTTTATACTGCTGATAAAAGTCTGCAAGAACTTCGGATCGTGTCACCCCTGGATTTTGAGAAAGGGCAGTGAGTGCACCAAACTTATCAGTCAAGTTAGTGGCTTTTTGGTATTCACTTATTGCTAGCTTAGTAAAATTAGGTTCATTCAAAGAAACCAAGTAATTGAGTGCTGAATTCTTCAATGCACGGGGAGCCCTGTATTTGTGAGTAGGGTCATATGGCTCGCAGCTGGGATTAGTCTCAACTGCCTTCAGCAGCTCCTCATGCAAACTTGATGCAATCTGTTTGATGATAAAGGAACGAACTTCATGGATGGCGTCAGGATCTGCCACTGGCATGAGGTCAGCCACTTCACTCTCTGCAGGTAACGTCAAAGCCTTTGCTACAAAGGCCTTATCAAGTGAAGCATCGTTGAGAATGCTGCGGAGTCCTTCAATAAAAGCACTGTCCACACTCAACTTCTCCCCCTTCTGCTGAAGGGCAACCAGGTTCAGCATAAGCTTGCGGCCTAGTGTCTGCCCAGCCTCCCACCGATTGAACTGATCTGAGTCATGTGCCAAAAGGAAGAAGAGATCTTCATCTGAAATGTCAGAAACTAGGCGCACAGGGGCACTGAAATTCCGCAGGAGTGATGGTACTGGCTTCTCTTTTACATCCACGAATGTGAACTCTTGTTCTGCCTTGTCAACTCGAAGAACAGCTGTTGTGACAGAACTGCCATCTGGGTTGGTAAAGTTATGCAGTGATACCCCTTCCTTGACAGATGACAGGTGCATATCATTGCCTTTAGAGTCAAGAAGACCCACTGCCAATGGGATGAGCATAGGCTCTTTCTCTGGTTGCCCTGGGGTTGCTGGTACCTCCTGCCGGCACTTAATTGTGAAGCTTTGAGATTCAGCTTTATAGGAGGTTGTCACTGTCAACAGAGGGGTGCCAGCTTGTGAGTACCATAGTGGAAAAGTTGGGAACTTTACTTGATTGGCATCAAACATAGCAGCCAGGAATTCTTCACATGTGACAGCTTGCCCATCATGACGCTTGAAGTACAGGTCCATGCCCTTACGAAAGCCAGTTCTCCCTAACAATGTCTGATACATGCGGACAACCTCTGCACCTTTCCGATAGACTGTAGCTGTGTAGAAGTTGTCCATCTTGATGTAAGAGTGTGGGCGTACTGGATGTGCCATTGGGCCTGCATCCTGTGAGAACTGGGCAGTACGCAACAAAGAAACATCACCAATGCGCTTAACAGCACGGCTGCCCATGTCAGAAGAAAACTCCTGATCCCTAAATTTATTGAGGCCTTCTTTCAGAGTAAGCTGAAACCAATTACGGCACGTCACCCGGTTGCCAGTCCAATTGTGGAAGTACTCATGGCCGATGACACCCTCAATGGCAGCAAAGTCCACATCTGTGGCTGTCTGTGGTGATGCCAGGACCAACCTAGAGTTGAAGATATTCAGGCTCTTATTCTCCATGGCACCCATGTTGAAGTCAGGCACAGCAACAATGTTGAAGAGGTCCAGATCATACTCCAATCCAAACACTTCCTCATCCCATTTCATTGCTGCCTTCAGTGACCGCATGGCATATTCTGTCTTTGGAACATCTTCTGCAGGTGTCCAGATGCGGAGGGAAACTTGGCGTCCTGAACGAGTAGTGAAGGTGTCGTCCCGGCTCACAAGTTGTCCAGCCACAAGTGCAAAAAGGTAGGATGGTTTTCTGAACGGATCTTTCCAAACTGCATAGTGCTTGCCATCATTAAGTTCACCCTGATCAACTAAGTTGCCATTTGATAACAGAACAGGATAAAGCTTTTGATCAGCCTCAATGCGTGTGGTGAACTTAGACATGACATCAGGCCGGTCCTGATAGTATGTAATCTTGCGGAACCCCTCTGCTTCACACTGAGTACAAAAGTTGCCACTTGACTTGTACAGGCCATCCAATGATGTGTTGTTTTGAGGTTCAATCTCAGTGACAATCTCCAGATCAAATGGCATTGATGGTGTAGATGTCAGGGTCAGATGTCGGGCTGACACTGTGAACTTGTCATCTGCAAGTTTTTCACCATTTATCTTTACTGAGATCAACTTCAACTTTTCACCATCCAGAACTAAGGGCGCTTTGCCACTTGAAGGTGTAGGGAGAACATGGATAGAGGATGTCACAATAGTGTGCTCCTCTCCCAGCTCAAAGTTAAGATTCAATGTCTCAAAGGCAAAGTTGGGAGCTTTGTAGTCCTTGAGAAAAATCTCTTTAGGAGACTCCTTGGCCATGTTGTCCTCCACTGTTGACGATAGAGGTTGTGCTGTTATGCTGCAATGCACCCGCCCAGACAATGCTGGAATTATGCCCCTTGATTTCCACAACTGACTACCAACAGATGCAGGAAAAGAAAGCCCCTCAAGTGCCCTCTGGAAAGAAATTACTTCCAATGCCCTTTGAATGCAAGTGGCAGATTTTTGCCTTTCGGTTCATAAAGATGTCCTCCTGAGGAGGTGAAGAGGGTGGTGATGGCTGTAGGATTGAAGAAGAGAATGCCTGAGGAAAGAATGTGGCAGAGGTGCAAAAACACTCATGTAAGCCAAAGGTAGGAAAGACAAGGAAGAAGAAGAAGCAGCTGCTGCAGAAGTACATATGGCAGTAGTAGTAGAGCAGCACACAGGAGACATAGCCATCATCACCATGTCCTGCAGCCTTTCTGCCCCAAATTAGCTACAACCCTGTACAGTTTTTCCCCCTCAGCTCACTATTTGAAATGAAGGGAGTCTTAGAACCTGCTATCTTTGAGAAGCTTGGAGATGTGCAAATACACTCCCAACAAGAGCACAAACATGCCATTGAGGATCTAAAGGATTGTCAATCCTTGAGCAATAGTTGCATAATTGTTCAGGTCTGCATGGTCTTTTCACATTCTTGTTCAGTCATTGGACAGTAAACAAATGACCAGACAATTCCAGCTATGTTTGCCTGACCCCTGACCCAGCATCCCCAGCTTTGCATAGGTCTTTACCCTATTCTATTGGGGTAAGACTGTAGAACTGTTTAGAATAGGTCAACAGTTTAGACCCAGTTTAGAACAGGTCCCAATAGAACAGTTTAGAGATTCAATTTGATCAAAAGACTGGATCAGGGAGGTAGTGATCAAGGTGAACCAATAATGCAAGCCTCTGACCTGTTGGACGTACTGGCTGCAGCTTGAAAATACCAGCTTCCCTTTGGTCACTAGCAGCAGTGCCCACACTGCCAGTGTGTTCTGAAATGTAAGCCCAACATGTATGATGATGATCAGCTACCACAACATTTCATAGAACTCCCTTGCCATATCCTACACCAAGAAAAACTGGATTAGCATTGGAAAACAGACCCCGTGGTGATAAACCTGACACCAATGATTAACCAGTGATGCACCCAGCGTGAGATGCTATCCAGAGGAAGGTTCTAAGATACAAAGTCATGAAATTAAAAGAAGTACAACACATGTATATAATTGAGCAGCACATGTTACCAACATGAAGCAGACATTCCACCCTTCTTGGAGCTATATCTTTCATTCAACATCTGTGATGGAGCCCAAGAAATACCAAAACTGTCCAGATGTGAAGCTTGAAGCCAACACTGAACCCTGTCTCCCCTTTAGGTGGCATTCCAGGGTAACTAGTACGAAACCCTATTGCTGGAATCCTACAACAGTTTTTCTTTTCTGATCACAAAAACAAGAGGGAATCACAAATGGGGTTTAAAGCCCAAAACACACTACTTAATGCCAACAGACAATGTGCAGACTGAACAGAACGGACATTTGATTGCAACCTGAAAAGGCAGCCAAGGGGTGTGTCCTAACTAAAAAGTGCTTTCAACCCATCAAATTGCTTCTTGCACTTCTCACACCACTGGGGATGAAAATTGATGGCAAAACTTGTAGATAAGAGTTTCCATGTGCAAAAAGGTTTCAAATCTTCCTCAAGAGGAGATGGTGTCCATAGTCATATAACTTCCCACCTGTAGTCCCTCTGATACAGTATAATACTAATTCCAACCCCTACGCGAACGATTGCCTCGCTTGGGTATCTTGAAATTCGGATCATTCCTGAACCCTAATAGCTCATCCGTAACAAAATTCATTCGGAGGACAACAACGAAACGTCCAATTTTTCGGTCTGAATAAAATCGAATTTTCAAACGCTAAAAGACCGTGATGAAGGAGGCAAAGCCCCTGCTTCCAAATATCCACGGTCACTAAAATACAAACATTAACCTAAAAGCTCTGACAAAAACGAGCACCCAGAAACAAAAGACCAACTGCAGATAATGAGGGGGTTGGGGGAGAGAAATGGAGACAGGCAGGCAGGCAGACAGGCAAACCTAAAGGAGATAAGTTCCAGAAAACTTCCTTCCTACGCCAAGCACACCAAACACCAAAAACCTGCGCTTGCAACCACGAACCGTTCCAAGGAAACAGGAGCCAGGGACACGAAACCCAGCGATAATGAGTGCACAAATAGAAAACCAAATGAAAAAAAACGTTTGAATCCCTCTGGAGAGCGCGAGTGTGGGATAATAAAGAGCGGCTGGAGGAGGACGGGGAGACGACCTTGCTGGGAGCAAGGAGCGCTAGAAGATGAGCAGGGGAGCAAAGAGTGTGTGGTCCTATTCCAAAGCGGTACACAGCGACAAGGGATAAAGAATCGAGCAAAAGACGAGAAAGACTCAGTCAACAAGCGGTGTGTGACATTGTGGCCTTGCCATTTACATTAAAAAGTATTTTAGGGCAAAAGAAGAATTATGGAAACTCAAATATTTCACCATCCAAAAATAATATAATCTTCAAAAAATCCTCTAAAAGAAACCAAAATCCTTCAAGATATTATAACTCTATAACTAATCTCAAATTTCAACAAAAGCCAAAATATCATCTTTCAAAAATCCTCATATAAAAATAGACATATTACCTAGGATCCAAAATCTCTTAAGCTAGTATACTCTATAATGAATCTAAACACAATATTCTTGCCTGGCTGGGTAAGGCCAAAAAGTTAACTCAAAACCTCATCAAGGAACCAGATCTCTCTAGCGACCACTAGAGAAAACGGCCACTCCCTATCACTTCCCCAAAGCTAGCTAGCTTGGGAAGGACGATGTACCTACTTGCTAACTAAGTTAGAACGTTCTAGCGGCCTCTAGACAAAACCGGCCCCCGGTTGTCACTCCCGAACTTGCTTGAGAACGGCAAGTACTGCCGACCTCAGGGCGGACGCACTCCTGTACACTAGCGTTGCACAAATTTCGTTCGCCGACCGGAGGTCGACTATTGGTCGGTGGAAGGAAGAGGATCGAGAAAGGGCCGGCGGAGTTACCCAGGAGTCGTTGGAACGACTCCTCCCGGCGGAGTTACCCAGGAAGCGTGGAAACGACGTTAGCCTTCCCTTGGAGGCTACGGAATTGTCCTTGTTCCCGTCGCCCAAGGAATCTCGCTATATAAAGGGCTTCACTTCTGCTGTCGATGCATTCTCGAGTTTTTCTAGCTTGGTTTACTTGCGTACACAGTGCGGCTTACAGGAACGCACTCTGATCAGTTATTTTTTTCATATTCTCTTTGCAAACCAGATTCAAGGAATTGGGCCCTTTGTTGCCCCTCTTGTTTTTCCGTCTATTGTGTTTGATTGCGGTTTTGGCAAAGATCGAGGTAAAATCGGCGCAGAATTGATCCAGTTTTCATACTTACGTAAATCCGTGATCTCGAGTTGCGGCTCATCGGAACGCTTTCGAGACAAAGAAGAGAAAAGCTATGGCAACTTTTGTGTTGAAGATCGAGTACGAGGAGGTTCTTCGTCGGATGACAGTACCGCAGCGGGAAGCTGGTTTCCCACCACGCCCTGCTATATCATTCAATGAACTGGAGGAGAGCATTCGGACAATGTTCAAGATTCCATCGTCGTCTGAGATTGTCGTGACGTACATGGACAAGGACAATGATGTGATCACGTTGATGGGTGATGAAGACTTGTACGATGCTTGTGCTGTTCAAGGCCTCAACCCCCTGCGTTTGCATGTCACCAGCTTTGCTGTGACCCCAGCTCCTACGGCAACCCCAGGTCCTTCTGGTTTTCGCAGAGGCGGCTTTTCCGAGGGTCGTGGCCACGGCGGTGGTTTCGGAGGCTGGGGACCTCTAAATTTCTGGAACATCCCTCAAGTGCATCTGATGGGAGCTCTTGCTCCCGCTCCCGTCGCTCCCTTGGCTGACGAGGGAGTAACAAATTCACCTGGAAACAACTGCAACCCGTCGGCGCCAGCTTCTTCTGCGGATGTTAACATGGCTGCATCTGACGCCGAGGATGCTAACCAAATCCATCATTTCGGCATTCAATGCGATTCATGCAACATGTTTCCGATTGTTGGACTCCGTTTCAAGTCCAACAAGAAATTTGATTTCGACTTGTGTGAAGCCTGCTTCCAGAAGTCGGAATGTGCTAGCGATGAATACACTCGCATCGAGCGACCAATGTTCCGTTCTCGCCATTTTCCATCAGTTTCTGCTGAACGCCGTGACATGGGAGGATGCCCATGGAGGCCCTCTCCCTACTACAGGGGTGCACCACTATTCGCCATACGAGGACCACATGGACGTGGTCGTGGCTCCTTTGGGGGCAAGGCAGTTTGCGGTTCCGGAGGATTTGCTTGCGAATCCGGTGTCGCCACCAAGTTGGATGCCCGATTTGTGCAGGATGTCACAATCTTTGATGGAACGGAACTCGCACCCGGGACGTCTTTTACCAAAATTTGGCGGCTGCGCAACAGCGGTTCTGTCTCTTGGCCCAAGGATACCCAACTGGTGCATGTCGGTGGTGATGAACTGGGATCCGTGGATGGAACTACGCTTGAGTTGCCAGAAGAAGGGTTGGCTCCAGAACAGGAAGTCGAAGCTTCGGTGGATCTTGTAGCCCCGATGAAACCTGGACGCTATGTGTCTTATTGGCGTTTAGTAGCACCATTTGGAGCGAAATTCGGTCATCGTGTCTGGGTTCTAATTCAGGTGATTGCAAAAAATGAGGAATCCCCACAGGTTGCAGAATCGTTGGCGAAGGCCGGAGAAAATGCTCAAGAAAGTGACAAGATGGAGGTAGAAAAGTCGGAAGAGCTTGCAGCGGATCAGCCCGTTGCAAATGATGCAGCAAAAGCACAGCCTGAGGTTGACGTTGTCATACCAGATGCCATCGATACTGAGTATGTTGGAGTCGTTGAACCAGCTCAAGTTGCACCAGAACAACATATTGAAGCCAAGAAGGTCGATGAGCCTGAGGTAACCACAGAGGTTGCTGCACCTGTGACAACTGTGGGTGATGTAGGAAAGGAGCTGGAAGGTGTAGCAGAAGCTGCCAGTGAGCTTGGGAATTTCTCTATGGTTGAAGTTCCTGATGAAACAGCAATATTGGCAACCTTGGAAGGCATGGGGTTCAAAGACAAAAGTTGGAACACGGAATTGTTGAAGATAAACAACAACGACATGCAACGCACACTTGATGATTTGGTCGCTTCAGCTGAGTGGGCTCCCAAGCTCGAAGAGCTGGAGGAGATGGGCTTCATTGACAACGAGCTCAATCGTCGTTTGATGATGAAGAATAAAGGCAGCTTGAAGCGTGTCGTGAAGGAGTTAGTCTACATGTACAAAAACCCTGCTGGAAAGGGCAAGGAGTATTGACAATATATACATGGGCATGTGCAGTGTGCCTCCCATGAGGAAATGAATGTTTTTGCCTTCAATTTGATGAGGGATGGTGTGATCAATGGGTTAGGAATACCCATGGCTGGATGATAAGCTGGCCTGGATTATGTCAGCAGTGGTGTAAACTCTCTGTTTAGAGTTGCAATCTTATCTGTAACTGGTTCTTTAAATGCTATTGTCTCCGAATAGACTCTTATGTAAAGCATTTGGATTTTACAATAAAAATTAAAGACTGACAAGGATCAGTCAACAAAAATCTCTTTGCGATTGTTGGTTGCTCTGTCAATTGCACTTGTTGTCATATATGCAAATTTTCTGGGATTCTTCACACGACAGAACTTTGGTGCGTTGTCAAGTACTGCACAATCTGGAATTTCTAATGCTTTAGCTTTTCTGTTACAGTTCTTGTTAAAAATTTACATTCAGATAAGCACAACTACAATTTCGAAAAATGTGGTTGACAACAGTTGAAAGAATAATTTCTCCTGATCTCTGAACTTCATTTACATGTGAATTTGTTTCGATTACAAGCTGAAGCTTTGGGCATAAATCTGACTAATGTCTACATGCTACAAAATCACACTCAAATATGCAGAACCTCAAGATCAATAGATGAGGTAGCTAGCAGTCGAAGCATAATCCTCTTCTTTCTTTGTAGGACCACCAATTTCAAGTTTTTCTTGTCCTCTGGTGTTCAACTTCCAAATTCATATGTGACCTAGTGTGTTCCCCTTAAGTAGGCAGCAATTTCTAACCAGCATAATTTTGTAATCATGGAAGACAATGGGTACAAGTGGTTTTGATAGCATACACTCTGGTACAATGTTCTGAAACATGAAATTTCAGTGAATCACAACTAGTCAATCAGGCAGGTGTTACTCCAAGACAAGCAGACACAGTCACATTTAATTTATCTCTACGGAGTTTGAGTCCATGTTACAAGTAACTTATCCATTTGCATATCAAGAATGTGCATTTAATAGCCTCTAATTCTACAGTAATTTCTAAATGATTTAAAGGATCCTCCTGGTGTACTTCTCTGATCAAGTGCTTGCAATCAGGTAGGCCCCTACATCTACTATGATTCATTCACTTGGTCATCATGCATGCTCATCTGCTTCCCACTGGCTCTTCACCTGCAACTTTCTCACCTGAAAATATCCCATTTAATAGTCACAACCTTGATGCTCCAAAACTTTATCATATATATTTTAAATTCCTACTTCTTTAATTACAAAGGATGTATCATAGTCTTGTCATTGTGAACACAACTGTTCCAAACTGTAGTTGGGTATTATGTTTCCATTTTACACATAGGAATGGAATTGTTGACCCTTAGACATTTCAAAAATTTGTAACCACATCCATGCTCAATTCTGATTCCACTTAACCCTTTGTGGTCATCATCAAGTCAGCTCCTATTTTCTTCTTCAGCTATGAGCTCCACACAAGCATCAAAAAGTAAAATGGTACGTGCTTCAAAAAGCACTAGCTTTGCCTCACCTTGACCTGTCCCAAAAACGAGCACATACCAACAAATAAAATGAGGAGCATCAGCTGGCTTCATAGGCAAAAGCTTGGTTGCTATGCTGAGAACTTATCATAGATACATAACTGCAGTGCTCCCAAAACCAAATTTTAAAAAAATCTCAATTATATGACACTCACAAATCATTAATTGTTCAATATGCAACTGCTGATGTTAAACTCTGGAAATTGTCTATTATTTTATTTTTTTGTTTAATCCGTTACAACTCACATTACATAATCTCATAGCATGGTAAAGGCAACTTCTTTTTTGAAGGAAAAGAAAAGGAGAAAAAAGAAGAAGAAACTTTTTTTTCATTGAGACAAAGACATGGTTATCTCCATTCACATTAGTGTTATGTGTGTAAATGGTTTAAAACTTAACACTATGTGTAACTATAAATCCCATAATGAATTTTTTTCACACTTTGTGTAAATGTAAAAGTGTGTAAATTTATTGTCGGTTGCGTAAAACAATGTAAAATGTAAGTGTAAAAAATGAACTCTTGAGAACCACGATTACATATCAGCATAGGTTCTTTTGATTTTGAAGAGCCATGGTTTTATAGCAAAGCTGGTTCTTTGTTTTTTAATAACCATGGTCATATATCAAATCTGGTTCTATGGATTTCTTGAAAACCACATTTATCAACCCCATGGTAACACCAGGGGTTTGTTTCAGTTTCCTGATAACCGCCCAACTCGGGTCTTATGTACCACCAGATTATTAGAACTAGTTGTTTGATTTTTGAGAGCCATGGTTATATATCAGAGCCTCTTTGGTTGATGGTCTCAAAACCTCACTTTTAGTTATTGTTTGACTGCCAAATTTTCACCAAACTTCAACTTGTGACATTTTTCCATGGAAAAAATGGCTCAAATTCTCCAAATTTTCCACAAAATTGGAAGTTGCCAAATTTCAATAAGTTGAAGGGTTTGTTTTTTCATGAGAAATCTCTTAGACAGGGGGATTGGTGATCCTCACAAGAGGACTTGGCCAAAATTTGGCTACAAGTCAGTCAAAGATTGCAAGAACATATATATAGTTTGAGTGTAGTTTTGTGTAATGTGGCTTTTTTGTGTTGATGCAATGAAATTTTCGCTGTGCCATGTGCCTCAACACATAAGAGTTAGTTGTAGCATTAGCTTTAAGGGTTGATACAAGGTGAATGATGAAAAACTTGAAGGATCTCAAAAAGCAGTCATTTTGAATTCTCAATGTGTGTTTGTGGTTTTTTTTGTGTTTAGATTGAATGTGATAATTCTTGTCTCATGAGAGAGCACCTTCAATACTGAGAACTCCAAAGGAATACTCGTAGTAGACATTAAGGTCCAGAGTCTGATGGTAAATGGTCATTTGAGAGACTGGGTTTTTCTTTGTCAAACTCAGTGAAGTGTGTAGTGTCAGATTATGTATGTTAAGATCGTTGTTCGTGTTGATGATTGATTTGTTGCATTCCTGAAATTGATGGAGTCATAAGAATTTCTGTCTAAGGGAATTCTGGGTCATATGTTTCATTCGCCTTTCTGTGTAGCTATGGGAAGGGAAAGTCCTCAACGTGGGTTTTGTGGTGTGTTATGATTGAGAAAAACAGAATATGACCAGTTGGGCTCAAGCTCAAAAGAGTGAGATCAAAGAAATCTGACCCCGAGAGACCCTTAATTATTGATTCTTTGTGTAGGCAGTAAAAAATTTTAGATAGATTTTTAGTTCAAGGTATTTAGGTCACTAGGAAAGGATGACTATGATAACATGTATGCAGCTACTTGTTTCATATTGTGTGTGCCCAGGATTTAGGGTTACATAACACATGATTCCCAAAAAAGAATATCCGTCTAAAATCACTGGGTCTTTGTTTGTCAGCTCTCTCATGAAACCTGGCGGTTCTTTGAAGTACCCTTAATCAGAGGTTCTTTGAATCGGACTTTCTCCCACTAGATTATGAACTTGGAGAGCTCTCCACTAGTGTCTCGTGGCCACACATCCCGATCTCCGCTGTGTTGGCCCTTTGCGAAGGAAGATGGTTCTCTACTGCTGTGAAGCAGGTCCTGCTGCTGGTGGCACTCTTCTGTGTGCACGAACAACAGCATCCGTATCCAAAGCTGCAAGTTTGGTGAATCGCAGCAAGCTTGGTCATCTCCTTTCTGAAGCAGCTCCTGCTGTTGCGCACACGCTTCTTGTGTGTGCACCAACAGCAGCATGGTCCACATCAAAAGCTGTAAGCTTGGTGAATTGCAGCAAGCGTCTGAGTCCTCTCCTTTCTGTGATACCAGCAACTTGTCGTCGTCGGAGGAGTCTCCCCAGCTTCCCCCTCCTCCCTGCTGCAGGAGCAAATTTACACCGCGGTTTTCTTGGAGGAGGACTTTCGAGATCTCAAGTTGTTGTTGGACCCAGCTCCGGAATTGGCAATGGTGCACTTTCTGAAGAGACAGCGGTGGGAGTAGAGAAGGAGGAGAAGGAGGAGATTGAAGAGAATTGCAGACTGGAGACGAGTAGTGAGAGATTGGGTTGGTTGGGAGGAGGAGAAACGGATTTGTTAGCGGGTAGATCAGGGAGACGGGAAGCTTTGGTCTTGGGTGTGTTGCCAGCCGCCGCGGCTCTGGCGTGTTTGGGGTGGTGTGCGCATCCTGCGCAAGCGCTCATTCAGACGGGGCGTGAGAAAGAGGCGGCCAAAGCGGCAGGTGTCGCACTCGAAGCTCTGAAAAGGAGGGTGTCCACGTTCACGCTGCGGAATGGGATGCGGTGGATTGTACTGCAGCGACACAATGCACCTGTCGTTGCTTGTCACACCTACGCGGACGTCGGAGCCGCAAACGAAGTCACTGGAGTAACTGGCATTGCTCATCTCTTGGTAGGTAAAAAACACATCTCTCTCTCTCTCTCGCTCGCTAGTTCGGAACCCGAGGATTTCTGCAGTTTGTTTGTGGCACACCCAAGTCTTCTGCCCCCAGATTCAAATGGGTTGTGGGGTCGACAGCACTGAAAACTCTTGCATCGACAGCAGTTTGTGCAATTGCACACAGAAAGAGTAATATGATGGACCCTGATGTATGCATGGTTCACAGGAACATCTAGCCTTCAAAGGGACCAAGATTGTGGGAACAAAGGATGCAGCAAAGGAGGCCACATTGCTGGAGCAATTGGATGATGGTTGGTTTTCTCATTTGCTCTCTCCCCTTCTTGACCCATTCTTGCACAATTGCCAGTGTGTGCCATGGCATGTTCTAGGGTTACTAGGGTTTCTAAGGTTTCAGTCTCTCAGCCTATCCCTTAAACTTCCTCTTCCTCACCATTTGAGCATTATCACTTCTTTCTGTGGGATGACTCTAAGGAACTTACTAGCCTGATGATTCCAGACACAGACTGACTGTTTGTTGCAATGTTGGTACAAGAATTCAACTTCTTTCCAGAGCAGCAAGAGAATGCCTCTCTCTCTGTGTTGCAACAAATAGTTTCTCTTAAACTCAACCATGTCCCTACATTAAGTTTTATCTGAAGGAAGGAAGGAAGCACACTTGTTCATGCAAGATAGTGTATATCTATTCCTCTTCCTGGTGTGAGGAGTGCCTTGAACTTAATCGTGTGTGTGCATTCTCTATTCTACGGAATATGACTAGGGATGCATCATCAGAGACTATGTGCATGCATTGTGGGTAAACTGATGGAGCCTTGATGAGCAGCAGATTTACTATAGTTCAACCTGATGTTTGTCTATTTTTATTTATGTTGGGTTTGCAGTTTTCTATGCCTTGCGGGATGCCAAAAAAGCAGGAAGAAAACGGGATGTGGATCAACTTTCTAAGAAGTTTGTATGATCTTATGATCCCTCACTATAGGTGTGTTTTTTTAAAGATGGTTGTCCTTGTTTTGGTTCTAGAGTAGCAATTTTTTTCTTATCGTCCTAGGGGAGGAAAGACCTCATTGAGTGAGGGCCTTGTGCATACATACAACAGGAGAACTCAAGAGGAACATATGGTGTTTTTTGCATACTGTAAGTACTGAAACTGCTAGTCTTGCTTAGTAGTATTCTTACACAATGGACGTATGAAGGATGTGAAGAACGCTGAGCAGTTGGAGTTTGCTTGGTGAAATGTAGGCCAATTTACAGGCCATGGCAGCACAGCTATCAATTCCAAATGAGTATGGAGCCTTGCTTTCACGACAAGGGGGTGTTGGCCTGAATGCACAAACAAGTCAAGATGAAACAGGTTTGTGATACCTGTCTTCATTTCACAATTCCTCTCTGCTAGAGTTTCTTTCAAGAGCGAGAAGGTTGGCAAGAGTGTGCACAAACCATGGTGACCCAGGGAGCAGAGCTAGATGATAATGTAAGGAAAAGAAGGTTAGATTTTTGAACAGTGAAAACTTCAAAATGACCTTCGTTGAAGGTTTCGGTTTTTCTTGGGTGCATGGCTACAGAGTATTTTGTGTCACTTCCTGCCAATAAGCTGGAGCTTTGGATGGCATTGGAGAGTGGTCGTTTTATTGCTCCTGTTTTTCGTGAACTCTATTCAGAGAAAGAGGTATGTCTGACTTTTCAGTTCAGAGATTGATCATACACAAGTATTGTCTTTGTTCTGAAGCCATATACTGTTGAGAAGAACAGGTAGTAAAAAGAAAGTGGATGAAGTATCTACAGGTGGTGAAAGAGGAGCGACGATTGAGAGTGGAGAATACCCCTTTTGGAAAATTTACCGAGGTCTTCACTGAGACTGCATTTCCTGACCAACCCTATGGCCGTCCTATTATTGGATACCGTATCCTTGTCCAACAGAGATTGGTGTCATCCCTCTTTGTTGTTCCTCTTGCTGAACCACCCTGCTTTTGTTTAAACTAAGTGTGAGAAGCAGGCAGCTGTCTTCAAGATGTATATTTGACTGGTTTTATTATTAAGTAACTTCTGAATGATAGTGGGGAGAGTAAGCAAATGGAAGGAGGATCAGAATGCAAGCTTCTTCTTCTTCTTTTGTTTCATACAGTTTTGTTTCTTGTTCAATGTGGCGATCATAAATTTGGGTTTGTGGGGGATGTCTTTCTGTACACCCTTGACTCATGAGCCAGCTAGTGATTTTGAGCTTATTGGAAGAAGAGAAGTGACTAGCTTCTTTCAGCAACATTATTCTCCAACATCATTAACCTGTGCAGTTGTGAGTATCCATTCTTCCTACTGAGGTTCTTGGTGTTGTTTTCCAGAGTTGTGGGCCTAATAGCTTGGTATGCTATGGTACGGTCCACTTGCTTGATCTTCATGGTATGCTTAAAGGGTTGCCCTTTGCTGATTGCAGGTTGGAGATGTGGATCCTACAGAGGTGTGTGTCAATCCTTGCTCCTAGAATTTCTTGCAGTATATTTAATTGTTGTTATCATCGGGTTCAATCCTATTCTCAGAGAATGGGATTCTTCTTGAAGCTGTGCTTGTTTCTTCCTGACAAACCTCTTCCACCCCTCTAGAGGGACATGCAGGCCAGATTAGTAATTCTGTTTCTAGTGCTCATGATGGTCCATTTTTAGCATTCAACAGGTGGAAAGACTAGCATCCAGGTATTTTGGACAATGGGAGGGAGCAAGTGACAAAAAGCGTGTAATTGTCCCTGCTGCATGGCGAAACCAGAGTGGCTGGGACCAAATTGTGCACCTGAGCAACCGCCCCGTTGTAGAGATGCACTTGCCAGCCCAGCCCTTGTACATGGAAGGTGCCTATTTATAGCCTCTTCCCTGTTCAAAGGTTGCAAAGCAGGCTCCCTCTTCACAGGTTGCAAAACGGGGTTCCTTTGAGCTAACACATTTGGCTGTTTCAGGTGGTGCTTTACATAAGCTTTGTCTGATGGGAAGTTCTTCACATTTCCTTTCAGATCAAATGTAAGGGAAAAAGTTGTGAACTGATTATGCAATCGGGTTTCTGTAGGATACTACAGACCACCAGCTTCATCCACAGATGCTCCAACCATTTCTGTCCTAAATGAGCTACTTACTGGTGGACGTGGGTCCCGATTCTACAAGGCAATCAATCCCCTTTACTTTGCTGATTGTAATTCCTTCTGTTGCAAATATAGTCTACCATTGGTGTGCATATGTACATGTGTTGTGATATGCATCATATGTCTGGGCAGGTATTTGACAATATCTAACCACCTTTTATGAATGGGGCAGAACATCATTGTTCCAGGAAAAGCGTTGTCTGCAGAAACAGTTGAAACCTTTCCAGGAGAGAAGCAACCTTGTCTGTTTCTTCTCTATGCATATCCACCTTCAGGTTGCCTTGTAATCCCCCTCTGACCACCACCCTCTTTATAGTGAATGCTCTGTTCACAATTTTGTCACCAGATTTTGTAATCCTTTTTAAGCCATTTCCTTTTTGGTGTAGAGTGAATGGGCTTAACTCTTAGGCATCTTGTTACCTGTTCTCGACTGTAGGGGCATCAACCGGCTACATTGCAGGTGTGCTGCATCAGGAGCTTGAGAAAATAGCAAGCAATCAAGTCTCTTCAGATGAACTTGTCCCTGTGAAGAAAGCAGCTCGTGTTGGCTTGTTGGTAAGTAACCTGACCCTCCTGAGCCTCATACAACAATTTGGACTTTCTGCACATCTGCAGTTCTGACCAAAAGGAAGATGATGAGCAAATGCATCCTGAGAGAAATCACCACTTAACAGATATAAGCAAGTTTCTTGCTCTTCACAAGGAGACTTAGCAATACTGGTTAATGGCCATTTGAGAACATCTGTGATGGCACACTTCATATTTGCCACTCTGAGTTAGACTTGCATGACCATGGACAGGAGGCTCTGGGTAACAATCAGGGCATGGCAAAGCTGCTATGTCAGTACGAGGCTACAACGGGAGACTGGGCAAACCTATTGACTGATAGTGCAGCTGTGGAGGAAGTGTCTCCAGCTCAGGTGCAAAGCTGTGCATCACTGCTTTTCCAGCAGGACAATCGAATCACAGGTCATGTGGAAACCTCACTCTCATCCTCTACATAGCAAACATGTGTTGGTTATTAGGAACAGAGGAGCTTTCCATGTAAATAGGAGTACAGCTGGGATTTGTTCTGTATGTGCTCCAAATCCACTCTAAGCTCTTGAACCACACCCATGGCTTGCTCTCCTCTGCAGAAAAGGGCATCAATAGAATTACCTTTGAAATTAGAGCATGATGACAAGTCATTGATTCTCTCTAGATTATAGAGAAGAAACTGAATCTTGTACTACATAGGCAAACCCACAGGTGTATCTCAGGCCCCACTCTCAAGCACTGGACATGAGTTGTGGCACCATTTTTCTTCAACAACGGATAAATCACTCGCACACCTTCATTGTGATGACTGTCAGCATTAAGGGATGTGAAATGCTTTGTGTTTGGTTTGTGCTGTTACCTGGTAGGTTGTTGGCCTGCAAATGGCTAATTTGCTGCAAGTTGTAATGGCTTTTAGAAATTCAACTTGACATTGATCTACCCACTGATGCTACAGTACAGACAAGGTGACAGCAGAAAAATTATGTCGTATACCTACTTTTCAGCCAATGGGGTGGGCCATGAAGTGAACGAGCAGCTCACCACAAGAGACTCTGAAGCACTCTTGATGAGTGTGGTAAACAACTGCAATTGAGGTGCCCAAAAGAGAGTTCTGAAAATGGAATTGCTTTGAGCCAAATATTGGATGCCCAACTTTTTGGTTCTAATCTTTAGCCAAGAGAGCTTAAAAAACACAAACATTGGTGCTAGCAAGGTTAGGTACCCAGCACATTGGTGGCTGGTGCTAAGAGTACTTGCTGGGAACTGTAGTGAGAAATGGAAAGTGAGTTTGTAAGAGGAGGCCAAAGCAGAAGTGAGAATGGAAGGTGGGTCTGTAAGTGGCAGATCAAATCAGAAGAGAGAATGGGAAGGGAGAACTTTCCTGAATGAGCTTTCTAGATGTGGCAGTTGTAGTCTGGCAGTCACATGAAATGTTGCAACACTCGTCTTTCCTACTTGCCATTACAAAATCCTCTTAACCTTTTTTGTTTTACTATTTCTCCTTGCACACTGTTTGACACATGTCTTCATGCATGTTCAATTTGAGGTGGGACATGGTTGTTGATGCTGCTGCTTTATGGAGTGATCAATCTAGCAGCAATTTTCTTCCAGTCTTTAGACTGGTGCTTTGCAGCTTTTGAAGGTGACTCAAACTCTCACTTGATCTCTGTTGTCTTTCTTCTCCCATTGCTCAGCTGCTAATGGAAAATTTCTGGTACAAATGTGAGCAGTTGTAGCATAGACGCACAAGAGTTGTAGGTGAAGCATCAACTTGGCTCATCACATCTTTCACAGATTTTGTGGACTGTCATCTTTATCTTGAACTTTTGGAGATCAAACTTTCTCCTTGCAAAACATGTTGCTCATCCTTCACAATTGTGGGCCCAACAGCAAAATTTGGATTTAAGTCTAGAAGGACTTGATAAAAGAGTGTAGAGAAGCAGCGTCTGGTTCAGAGGGGAAAACCAAAAGTGATGATGGATTGGGCCCACAGTGAGCGAAGGATGAGCAAATTTGCAGCGAGAGAGTTTGGTCTGTGAAAGTTTAGGATGGAGAGGAGGAAGCTCAAAGCTATGGAATTCCAGCAACATTGACAGGATGCAGCCTTACACATGGCCTCCAACACAAGGACTTGTGAAACTCGTGTCATCTGAGTAAAGTGTTGGACATAAACTTACCATTTGCATGTTCAAGACAATCAGCTTGTTCAAGATTTCTATAGCTTTGACCACAATGGTGATCTGCTCTTGTCTTGAAATGGGGAGGTGCAGACTATGCAAGTTTATGACAAATTTATGAGATTCAAGACTGAGCTTTTTATAACTAGATGTTAGTAGAAGAGGGGATATTTTCTATCTGGAGAAATTGTAGTTGAAACCTCCAGAACGATTGTCTTGAGACTGTCCTTTTTTACAGGTGCACACAACCATGAAGAAGCTTTTTGTTTTCTCTTCCAGCTTTGTAATTCTTTACACAGATAACAAGGCATAGTCCATGATCAAAGTTCTACCTTTTCCGAGTACCTGTTTGAGTTCTTGCATGTTTTGGTGCTGAGCATGTTTTGGACAGCACCACTTTCCTAAATAAGACACACAGATCATGGCATGATGATTATGTAATATCAGCTTCACTGCTCACAACCCTTTCAGGTCTAAAGGTCAATCTAGAGATTACTCTGGAAACTACAAAGTAGATTGTAAATTTCCTGCACTTACACTCATGAAAGGCATTCACCAGCTGCCAATTCTTCCTAACAAATTCATGATCAGCTCCTGATATTGGGTTTAGATTTTTATATGATAATCTGCCCAAGATTTCAGACAAACGATTATGCAAAAATCTGCGTCCTTCTTCAGTTTCCCACATCTCCAGAAGCAACAGAAAAACTTCTAGCCATGATGTTAATGAGACAGCTGATAAAAAACAGTCAATCGTCTCCACATTCAAGCTGCAACAAAGTTATGAGGATAAGATAATCATCGTGTTTGGTAGAGGCCCAGAGAATGTGGCAGTTGTCATGAACCCCATAGATCATCCTCCTGCAGGTGCATTTCATTTTAGCTTTGCCCAGTACAAGCAAAACATCATAGCCTAAGGGCAGAGAGGCTTAGATAAAGACCCAAGAAAAAGAGCACCATGTGTCCCTAGATCTCATAATTGCAAAAGAAAAAAGCTATACAAGGTATGAGACAGAGACCAAATCTTCCCACTTCTTGGACAGAAAGCCTGAGAACCACACTCATGTCATAGTTGTGAATATTGCAGAATTGTCTGCTTTATGATCCCAGAACTCCTTGTAAATGATTTTAATTCTAAAATTTCTTCTAGTGACATGCTCACAGATTTTGATTCAAACCTTCTGTTGATTTATGAAACAGCAATCAAATGTAAAGAAGAGTGCTATAACTGATGGAATTACTGCTCCTGGAAGAAACCCAAATGAAGTCCAAAAGAATGCTTTTTATGAAATGTCAATTGCCAACAGCTACGTCTCCATGACCTCATGAATGTCCACAAGGGCAAGCTTACGACTGCCATAATCTAAAATTACAAGGTATTCTGCAAGCAAGTCTCCACACACAACTCCTGCTGTATACTCAGAAAGGTCCAATGCTGTGTCCTTAGCAGAAAACAATGCCCTCACCTGCATCAGACAGTTGATCTTCAGAATCAAGAAATAAAGTCTAGCGAAACTGCTTTAAAATATACCCTACCACTCAACAATTATTGTCTTCCCCCCTTGAAATCATCAAACTCGCACGATGGGTCACCCTAGCACCCCACAAAACCTCTTAGAAAGTTCAACTTCAACATAACAAAGAAGTACACCTGCTGAAATGACTGTCCTCCCAACTCCAATGTATCCAGTATGCCAAATTTTACCTGGTGTAGACAACCAAAGTTCATCAATGATCAAAACAACACAGATCTTCTCATAAAGTTGCTCAGCAGTAAAACATCAATCAATAGCTAGTGTGATCCTTTAGTGTTGCAAAGAGAGAGGCATGTGGGTTGGGAGATAGATTGTCGGGTACCTGAATTCCTCCTGAGGAAGAACTAATGCCTTTGACTCGTGCACTACCCACTGGTTCTACAGTGCTCATGAGGTCAAATTCCTCTACAGCGCGGCCATGGAATATGACATCCACACCCCCTGCACCTGTATCTAGGAGGAAGAGGGCACTGTGGCCATTGAATGTAGCAGAAACATGGGGGACATTCTCTAACATTCGCATCATCTGCATTTCCCTCCCAGTTCAAAACTCTTGGAGTTAGAACCTGTTAGGTTAAGCTGCTTGGATCATTCAACAAAAGGCAAGGCAATTCTACCCGTAACTCACAGAATTTGGGCATTGGGAAAGGCTCTACTAATCCGAAGTGTCAATCAAATCTCTGTTTTCCTCCAAGTTCATCTACATCAAGTACAATCCCAAACTCCAAAGAAACAGCAAACACTGATCTAAGGGAGCCTATGTGAGTCAACAACACACACATGTATTTGACCACAACATGGTTTGAGAACACAATGCAATGCAATGGTGCACACTTCCATTTGCAACCTGCCAAGATGGGTTCACTCTAGAACTTAAGGTTGAGATCATACATGCCAATTTAGGACTCCAGGATATGATGATTTGTATGTCAGTGGATTATGGAGCGACAATCTGCCTTTCCTGTACTCCATCTGGAAAAAAAAGATAGCCAAGTTTTCATCCCATCTTCAGCCACCATGTAATTTAGAGTATCATTAGTGTCCATTGGTGAGTACATGAATGCAAAGGATTCAGTGAGTATGACAAACCTCCACAATGCAGTTGTGGAAAATGTCATAACCACATATGCCTGCCACAGATGAAACTCCTCTCACTACACCCTCCATTGACACCTGCACAAAAGAGTAAAGGAGCTACTTAAGAAACTCCAAATAAGACTCTCACATATGCACTAGTACCTGTTGGGATTTCAGTAGAAAGAGTGCAAGGAACTGTGGGCCCCAGAGACTAAAGCAAAATTCACTGAAACTTTCCTGTTGTAATAGAGATCCAGGATGCAGGGTTAAGCTAGATGCCCATGCTGTAACTGCAAGGCAGAATGTAAGATTGTGATAGATATTAGTAGACATGAAATACAGCATTTGAGGAACCAACTGAGCCAACCCACTAGCAACAGCCACTGAAAGGTACCAGTGATAGGAGGGACAACCTCCATGAAAAGAGGAGCAGATATCTTTAGTGGGCCAAGCTGGAAGCTTTTTGCACGGCAGAACCGTGTCCTTACCTGAGACATTAGTAAAAAAGAATTAGATGAGTCCTTTCTGCTGCAAGAAAGGCATCATGCAACTACTTTCTTGAGTTTGTAGTAGCACAAGTAAACTCAGCAAAGACAAAACAGAAACCAAGTATGAAAAACACATGCTGCAGACTTCAGGGGCAAAAAAAAAAAAAAACCATTAGTTTAGCCACCCACATGAGTCCAACAGGCAGAGAGAGAAAGGAAAAAGTGTCACAATAGAATTTCAACTTACTTCACCCTCCGCACCAGTGACATATACTTCACCAAATGCATGCATGCCCAGTTCCATTGCCTGCACCCTTAACTCTGAATGTGAAAAAAAAAATCTTAGTATGAACAGATTCCTTCCTGAAAGTCAGAAACTGGTGAGCAACCTCAAAAAAATCAAATTGCTTATTGTGAATTTTTTTCATCTTTTTGGGTGCTCTTGGTGATTTCTCATTCCAAAGATGACTGTGATATTGGAAACCACAAAAGTTAAAATAAGGGGTTACCTTCTCTGGAGCGATTGTAAGACTGCTAGCACCTGTATCCACAATAAAGTACCTGCAGTTACAACTGCTAAGTAGCAACTACACAGAACAATACAAGATGTAAAAGATTGACAAATCATACATTCCAATATTCAAGTTCAAACAGATAACAAGACTTACCCAATATCCCTCCCATCAATGAGTGGACGGACCAAATAGTGGCCACTCTCCGCTTGTATCATCTGTGAAACAACCAATTGAACAGTTATGTTGAGAGTGGCAAAATTGCAGTTCACCCCAAGTCCACTGAAGGTAAAAAAATTGGATTCTGTTGGTGCAGATATATAAAAACATGACTTTCAAAGAGCATCACATCATATACCTATATATATATACATATATATCCACGAGATCACAGAGAAAACTCCACTCTAAAGGTAATCTTTGTGTCAGTTCCAGCAAAACAAAAAAGCATGAAAAGAATGGCAATAATGAGTGCCAATCTCCAAAGTATCAGACCATCGCCTTCATCAAAGATGCCAGTGACTATCTCCCATTCCTACCCACTGACTTCATCAGCTTCCAATGATGGGTGTAGACAAGTATAATAATCTGATCAATTTTTGGGGCAAAATTGGAGCTAATTGAAAATGACAACAGTATTCTTGCGCAAGCTGCAACATCATGTCATACCTCTACAAAAGGAAGACATGTGGAATCCATTTCAGCACAAGGATAAGATGGATTGTGCCTAGGAACCAGCAATGTATTCGGCATAGAATACATTGAACAAAGGGCTCTTTCCCCTGGACCTGCATCACTTGTTACTACAATTTTCTGCACTGAGTATATGTCTCGCCCCCCTGGTGGTGGTCTGTGTACACTTGAGAATGGAAACAGACACTTACGACCCCTCTGCAAAAGCAAAAACCAATTCATCAGAAATCATCCTCAACAGGATGTGCAACCACCACACCAAAAAAGAACTCTTTGAAAGTTGAAGAGAAAAGATGTGACAAAGTACGAACCTGGAGGAGTTGCCAATTAGAATACTCCCAATTGTCCCAACCCCCAAATGCCCTAATGCTTGAGCGTACTGGCAACCATGATATCTTGTCAATGATAACATACGCCACCACCTACCACATGTAAATTGGGTAGGAGTAATTAGATACCCATAGCTCACTCAATGGTCAAGTCTCAGGTTATCTTACACCTGCAGCCAGGTCCCAACAGAAGACGCAACCTGTTCTTCAAATATCACCTAACCTATTCCTCCATGCCGAACCCCATTCCATCCCAATCCGCTGTACTACCCACCCAGTCTTTCTTTTCAGCAACTGATACAGTTTGAAGAACCCACCATTGAGAATTGCCTGAGGAAGCAGAATGCATGACAGCAATTCACCACATCATTCTTTTAGTCTAGTGTACATCAGCACAATACCAACATGTAAAAGTCTGTGAACAGGCAAATTCTGTCTCCTGGAAAGAGGTTCAAAATGGGGCCTGCAGAAGAACCAACTTCTGACTATGTTGCATGGTAAGAAGTCGAGTAGTCTAGCCACTTGCCTTAGAGTCCAACAACTTGACTGACAAAATCAACTCCGAAGACAAAGCATGCACTATGCCAGTTCCATCTCCTTTTTCTAGCTCAATGTGAAGCTGCTGTTGGCCCTTCTGTGTAACCCAAAAGCCTGTTCGAATCCATGATGTCAGCAAGCAGACCTGTGTCATGATATCATGAGAGAAACATAAGTCCATGCCATACACTTGGCTGAACTTGCAAGAACCAAAATTGGTCCCTCTTGAAATCAGAAACAAAAAGAGTGTCCCCTCTTCATGCCAAGAAAAGGGGACATCAGAAAAGGAAGACTCTTAAGTTGAAAACAGTGTGAAAAAAAGAAAACCTCTCTATCATCAAGATCCATAATAGTAACTCGGCCAGCTGCATCACCACCCCAAGGCTCATCTTCCCCATCATAAGCCCACTCCATTGTCATCTCAATGCCATCAAATTGCTCAAAAAATCTCCCATCCATGTTCCAATTCAGGCACCATTCCCCTTCCATGCCCATTAGGGTTTGTGTCCCTGCATTTGCAAAACCACAGCAGGTGACAAGCTGTAACCACTGTGGATGTTCTAAACTGTTCTTTTTCTGAAAGAAAACTTCCATAACATCTGACCACAATCTGGTGGGGTCCTTACCCATGTGTAAGGTTTAGGGTTTATGGTCAGCATGGAGATATTCCATCATCAAATCATGGAACAACAAACACCAGGATTCAGAGCAATCACCAACTACTCTGAACCCCACAGGTTTTTCCAGGGAAGAAGAATAAAACCCATTCAAAGAATTCACAAACAGCTGCAGCAAAGCATGACAATGAAAATGAGCACTACCCACCTGAGACAGTGATGTGCTCATGCCGAGCCCAATCTTGAAGACCCATCGAAGAGTAAATGTTCTGGAGACATTCCTGAACTCCCATCTTGACACTATGTAGCTCCGGTGCTGATGCCAAGGAATGAACTTGCTGGCGTCCATTGATCTTGCAACCACTGCTCCTCCGCACACAGTACAACCCTGTTGGCAGATGAGGAAGGCAAACACTTGTAGACAACGACGGTTGCTTCCTAACTCTCAATCCAAACACGGAGACTTCCTCTTTGATTAGCAATGGCCACACCGAATTCACAAGCGAACAAGAGTCCTTAATCACCCTTTGGAAATGCAAATTGCAATCCACAGTCATTGCATTTTGTTGTGGTTTGCCAGTTCTTTGCACTCTTCTTCTGTCATGGCCCTTTTGTTGCCCACTCCACACTGGCAGGAGACGATGGTGATGGTGATGATGCCTGGTGAGAGTGGTGATCGACGATACGGGATGCGGTGACTGGCAGAAGAGCAGCGACATCGGGAAACGTCTGCAACAACAGAGCTAAGCTTCCTTAAACCCTAAAACCCTCGTGTGTGCACCACTGCTTCCTCCTGTGATGACAATAAGTACCTATTCCTCTTATCTGCTCTCTTTTTTCGCCCTTTTTTCACATCCAAGTTTAGTTATCTACTTTTTTTGCAACCCCACCCATCAAACTGAAACTTGAACAGCAAATAACTACTAATAGCAAGCAAACAACCCAGACCAATCATTATGATGGACCAATCAGAAATACTGATCTCAGATCGTGTTTTTACACTCTTTTCAGCAGGCACACTATCAGAGTGCAAATGAATTATTAGTTGAAATCTATTAGTGAGAGTTGTAATGAAAGTGAGGGTGAAAGTAATTAGCTTGGTATTCCATTTTTGAACTAATACATATTTTGTACCATGCATATGACCTCCATGAATTTTTCATGCCACATTTTTGTAGATTAATTTAGCTTTCATGGATATAGCTTATTGACATTAAAAATGAATGTATGTAAAGATATCTACTTATAAGAAATTTGAATTCTATTTGTACAAAAACAAGATTAATATTAAAATCCATATATAATGTATGTGCATCTTGTATTGAATAAAAAATTGATTGGATATATTGTTAATACATGAGGATATTACAATTGTAATCTAAACATTTGTGGAAGTTGCATTAAAGCCTAAAGGCATGATTTTGTGCAATACTTTCAATGTAAAAAAATCCTTTATTTGATAGTTATAATTTTGAAATAGTTTATATATACATGATGAACGTATTGCATTTACATGTTATGCAATACCTTTGAAACAAGACAAAACATATTCATTCCATCAACCCTATCCTTAAACTTAATATATCCATAACAATATTTCACAAGCTTTGATTATTTTTTGGTCCATGCAATACCCTAAACCCTAAACTTAACCTTAATACACCCAAGATGGTACTAAATAAAGGTATTACAATTGAATTAAATTTTTTTACCTTAGTTTTATGTGAGGCTACAATTATATATTGGTTAACACCCATATTAAGGGATTGCATATAAGGCCAACATAAGTTATTTCTAATATGTCTTCAGGATATTGCATTATTGAAATAAATAAAATCAAATAATTTTAATTGACCTAAGGGTATTGTGAAACACCGAAATGATCCAGAGGATATGCATTACCCTAACAAGGTAATGTAAACGTGAATATGGTTGGATATGATATTTGTATTTTGTCCTTGGGGTATTGCATCACCTTAATGAAAGTAATGCATGTGTGAATTGGTTGGATGTGATATTGTCAATGTGTCCATAGGGTATTCCATTGTTCAATTAGATGATATGAAATATAATCTAGGCATGAAGGTATTGCATAAGATCAAAATAATCTAGTAATTAAATTTTTGAATCAATGAGATGAAATATATTATTTTAGGCATGAGTATTGCATAACAACAAAATAATCTATTACATTTGCATTACTTTGATGGGGGTAATGCATGTGTGAATTGGGTTGGATATTATAATGTTAATGTGTCCATAGGGTATTGCATGTATGAAATAAATGAGATAAAATAATTACAACTAGGCCAACTTGTTTATTGCCAAAAAAAATATGATCTAGTGCATTTGCATTATGTTGATGAGGGTAATGCATATGGGCATTAAGTTGGATATGTTACTTCTAATGTGTCCTTGGGGTATTGCATTGTTTAATTAGATGAGATGAAAATAGTTTAATAAGACTGAAAGTATTGCATTATAATAAATTTGTTGTGCTCATGCATTAATTTGATGAGGGTATTGAGAAAAGAAATAAGGTGATATATGATATTTTTCATTTGCCTTGGTAGTATTGCATTTCAATAAAATCATCTAATGGGCGTGCATTATCCTTATGAAAGCAATGTGATGATTAATTAATTTTGCAAGTTGTGCTAAGGGTATGACATGAGTTTGAAATTTAATAATTGTGAAGAAGTTCAATAAAGGTATTGCAAAAACAATTACATCAATGGATTGATGTGGCTTGAGTAAATATATCAAGTTCATTTGCAATACCTTTAGATGTGATTCAATTGTTGAGTTTTGTAAGCTATAAAAAAAAAATCTAGTTTAATTGCAATACCTTCAGTTGGGTCATAGCAACATTGTTTTTCATAGTCATAGCATTACATGGTCTAGGAGGGAAGAAGGTAGGAAGGAGAACTAAGCAACCTACCTGGTATATTGCAATACCTTCATCAACTTGCATTGTCATTGCCTTGGTGGAGATTTAGTGCGTAGGTACGTAGGTAGACAGGTTGATAGGAAGATAGGTAGATGGGTGGGTAGGGGGGCAGGTAAGTAGGTAGGGTGGGGAGGGAGGAGGCCAGGGTGCATTGGTAGGAGTCTAAAGGTAGGTAGGTGAGACCTGGGCGGGCGTGGGGGGTGAGGAAAAAAAGTTCCCAAAAAAATAAAATCAACCTGGGCTGAGGAAAGGAAAAAAAAACAAGGTCAACTTGAGTTATCCAACTTGGTTAGCCCAGGGACAGGGAGGGACGAAAAAGGTGCACCCATAAATACACCATCCATCCACATTGGTGCACTGGTGGGTGCTGGTTCACTCTGGCCAACCACCTGGACCAATCATTATGATTGACCAATCAGAAATACTGAGCCGCAGTCAGGTTCAATTTATTACACTCTTTTTTGGAGGTGCACAACTGGGATGCGCCTTTTACGAGCCACGTCAAGTTGCACGAATTTGGTGCAGAAAAACCAAGTTCCTGAGCTAAACTGGCACATTTTGACTTTTTGACAATAAAGTTTGCTATCTCGAGTCTCATACTCAGCACCGGTGGAGATGCTCTTAGTAATTACCAGCTAAGAACCCATGATCTGTTACTACCTAACACATTTAGGTACCTAGCAGCCATTTATTTTCCTTTGTAATTTCCTCCCTACAGGACCTATTTTTTACAGGTCAGGTTACCAAGGTGAAATCCAACATGAACTCGGTTGGGATTTATCAACAGCTGAGACATAACAATAGATGGTGTTGGTGGCTGTTAACCAGGGTTTTTTTTAAATCATCCACAAGAGGAATTAGCCAAATTTGGTGACAGGTCATAGAGCCAAGTAGAAAAAAGTTAAGAATTCTACTATATTTTGGCGACCTATTGTCTAACTGTTTTATAAATTTTTTCCTAATATCTCGAGACTTTGACACTTTTTTTTTTCGAAAGCATTCGTTGAAATGACTTGTACTGGATTTTCTTTTTGTCACCAAGTGGCAAAAATTTACCCCCAAAAACATGCTGTCATTACCACCATCATCCCTTGACGTTCTTACATATATGTAAGCAAACAGGGGGTGTGTCACACTGTGGCCCTGCCATCTATCTATGAAGGAAGGTAGTTTGTTTTGCTTTGTTTTGTAGTTATGAGATCCATGAAGCTAGGATCTTCAGATCATGTTCTTGGTGTCTTTGGAAAGCTCTCGACGAGGAGAGGTGCATGGGCTTGGTTCCATGACGTTTGGACTTGCTGTTCAAAAGTTCTTGAATATTGAATGATTTTTTCACTTAAAATTAAATTAAATTGTAACTGAAAATTTGGGTGGAATTGGAATTTGTCTTTGGTGTTGTTGGAAAGATCTTGCTGACAGGATTTGATGGAATTTATTTGTTAAGATTTGGATTCAGAATGTGGGAGATATTGACTTTTAAGTGATTTCTACTGCTAATTCAAATAAATTCCAAAAAACCAGGTTTTGGAAGCAAAATCAGTTGAGGACATGGTAACACTTGGGCCAATGGCACAAGCCACACTAGTTTACATTTAAAAAGTGTCTTAAGGCAAAAGAAAAAAATTATGGAAACTCAAATATTTCACCATGAAAAAATACAATCTTCCAAACATCCTTTAAAAAGAAACCAAAATCCTTCAAGATATTATAACTCTATAACTAATCTCAAGTTTCAACACAAGCCAAAACATTATCTTTCAAAAATCCTCATATAATTTGGAAAGAATTTTCATGAATTTCAATACAAAATGAATGAATCATTCAGTGAATTGGGCAGGCCCATATGTCCTTGCAATGCATTGAGAATCACAAAACTGAAAGATTCATTCACCACACCTTTTGAACAACACAAATTTTGTTGTGGAGAAGAGTTTCACACCCCATGTACAAAAACTTGGTTAGATTTCACTTGAATATGGTGCGTCTTTTGCACATTCAAAAGAAGAGTTGTCAAATTGGCAGCCTGTTGCTACTACCAAAAAGACCTTAACATGCAACATTAAGAAAGTCCTGTAGATTTGATGTAATGCCCGGAGTGATCCTTTTGACATTGCTATTAAAACAATTGTTCCATACTTAGCTGAAATTCACAAAGTGTAGAAAATTGTTGAAAGAAGTTCGTCTATCTGCAGATTACACCTACAAATTCCATTATGTTATAACAAGAAGCAAAGCAAATCGCCATAATTAGTTGGGTTTGTGCCATACATGCATGTCTACTATCTTAGGGCAATAATAAAAAAATATTACATTAAAAAAAATAAAAATTAATCAATTAAAAATTAATTTCATTATGACTTTTATTATTAAAATTTTCATCAAAGTCTTATTGAAGTTTTTAAAATAACCTCAAATTAACTTTAAAATTTTATATCTCAAAAACATTATATTAAAATTTTATTTTATTTTTAAATTGGCATGTTTTATTTTAATCAATTCTTGCATAATTTTTCAAACATACAATTCATAAAGTTGGGTACTCCTTTCACCCATTACCCTCAATTTTAGCTTCAAACCTTGATATTCTCAAAGCAAACCTTTTTACCAAATCTATGATGAAACTTAGTACCATATTCATACGAGATTTTAAGTAATTATGATAGCAGTAAGTATAGCAACAAGGAAGGCATTAAGGGAAAATAAATAAATTTTAGATTATCACAAAATTCAATGTAATTTGAGTTTCACCTTGTCTTCCCTCGTGTAAATGCAATGTATTTTTATCAAATTTATAAAATCTCACCTCCTTAATGACCAAACTTGGGGTACCAATATTTTATTTTCTTCATTTTACAAATATCTATTATATATCCACTCAACACTAATTTTACACACTTACAAGTAATAACTAACAAAGATAGACTTAAGACAAATTTACCCTCTCGTCTTCTTTGCAATTTTAAAATAAAAACTAAAAAAATAGATTTTATGATGTAGCCCAATTTGCTAATAAACCCTTTTATTGGTGTGAGAATTTGCTGCAATGTGCCAAAGGAGTTTTTTTTAAATCCATTTTAATGAAAAATTTCCAAATTTTATCACATTTGGACACTAATTTTAGTTCGCTAGAATGTTTTTAACTAGTTTTTTTACTATTTAAATAAGTTCTAAAATTGTTGCCATTTAATACTAAACCATCTTGGGGTGATAGCCAATGACACAACATCATAAAATTGAAAAAAATATCTTTGGTGTTGATCATCCACAAGTTGGTTTAGCCAAATTTGGTTATTAACGAAATATGAAATGAAAAATAAATAGAAATATTGTATGTATATAGAGCTACTTGAACCATGTATAGACATCTAGCAATTTTAAAGATGATTTGGAATTTTTTGGATTGTAAGCGTTGTTCTTTCTCACCAAATTTTGCCAGAGGGTGGAATTTTAAAGAAAATTGCACAAAAAAATTTGGTTTTCTAGTTGCCAAAATTCGAAATTAAAAAATGAATCAATAGATTTCTGTGTTATGTTCCAATAGGTAGCAAACCATATAGAAGAATGTTTAAATTTGTTATTTTCATATTTTTTTGAATAGCCAGATTTGGTTAAATCGTCTTATAAATGATCACCACTTCAGCAAATTGAAAATAAAAGCCACTGGAACTTGTAAGCAAGCAACTTTAGCTACACTACACTAAACCCTAAACCTAAACCCTAAACCCCATAAGGAGGAAACAGTGATTTTACTTTTCACAAAATTTCATTAAATTTCAACCTGAAAGTTTTGATTTTGATCTATACAACAAAGGATTTTTATGAAAAAGAAATGATCCAAATTTGGCAGATTTTGAGAAAAAAAAAAAAAAAAAATTTCTAATCTCCAAAATAGTTACCAGTAAGTAGCCAAGAATATGAAAGGATCCTTTACATTGTAAAAACCTTCATATCTGGTTCATAGCCAGATTTGGCTAAATTTTCTTCTGGATGATCCTCACTTTGGCTACATCACAAAATTGACCCCAAAAAAAAGAAAAGCCACTTGGGTTGAGGAACCAACAACCTACTGCAACACAGAACTAAATTTGTCAATGTCCCAAAGACCTAAACCCTAAACCTGCAAAAACCCTAAAAACCCTAAACCCTAAAAAAACCCTAAAACCCTCCCAAAAGAAAAATAAAATGTTGGCTACATCTTTCAAGATATTATTGTAACTCTATAATAACTAATCTCAAGTTTCAACACAAGCCAAAATATCATCTTTCAAAAATGCTCATTTAAAAATAAACCTATTATTATTACCTAGTAGGGGCCAAAATCCCTTAAGCTACTATACTCTATAATGAATCTAAACACAATATCCTTTGCCTTCATAGCCTAACAAAAGCTCAACTGTACATGAAGAGCTTGTAGTTTGAAGTTCAAAATACTAAAACCATGGTTTAATAAATAAATAATAAATATCATGCACATATAAATATATAAATATAAATATAAATATTTAAAGCACTAGCTAGTTGCCAAGGCCATCATAGACTTCAAGCTCAAAAAGCAAAAAACATAAATTGTTTTTATTGTCCACACTAAAAACTAATTTATGGGTTGTATTTTTTTAATTTTTTCTGGACTATGGGTTTCATTGAGCTTTAGTAGTAGTAGTAGTAGTAGTTGAGGACGTGCATCTAGGGAGTATTCCGCCTCATAATGGGTCATTAAGGTCGGGCTAGTTAAGCCAAACTATGGTCAAGCCCCTGGCCCATTATGTTGGGTTAGGTATTAGGCGAGAGCACTATGAGCGAGAGGAGGAGCCAGGCAACACACCCAACATGATGCGCAAGGGTGACACCATTCCGTGACATTAAAAGTCTGGGGATGGCAGAATCGACATGTTCAACACACTTTTTGGTCATTTTATTACGTATGATGAATCATCAGAAGATTATGTCACGTAATCATGTGGTGACGGAAATGACGTAATCTTCCACCCCCAGACCCTTAATGACTTTTAATAGGAGGAAAAAGAATGTACCCTAGAGGAGCATGTTCACTGAGTCACTAAGGTGGAACAATTGTAGTTCCATGGCATAAAGGACTTTTAGTTGGCCATTTCTACCTAGGAATTCAAAGTGCAAAATTGGTCTTGGAATTTCCAGGTGCAGAATCAGCTCATGCACCCAATGAGGTGCCTATGAGGAGGAATGCGGGCTGCCCGGCAGTAGGGTGAGCCTGAAATTTCCGAACGGGCAGTGCTCAATTCTGTAATGGTTTTCATGGAATGTGGCCCAGGGTAATTAGGTCAGGTACACGCAAGAAGAAGAAGAAGAAGAAGAAGAACTGCCCGCTTCATTATTTCTCTGTGTCTTTGTAAGGGGCAGAGAAAAGGCAGCCCGAAAACCATGACGTGTAAAATAGGGCAGAAAGGATGGCTGCATGAAAAAACTCCTTTCATGTTGAATTGCATGGCTTGTCAGTCAGAGGGGGGGCAGCCCGGGGAAAGTTTTTTTTAAAAGAAAGAAGAACACTGCTGCTGCTGCTGCCTGCAGCTTGACTTTTTAATTTGATTTGATTTCTTATTTTAAAGAGAAAAGAAAAGAAATTGAAAAATGGGGAAAATGGGTTGTTGGGGCTGCCACTAGGTGGGGCTGGGGTACCAGGACCGGTTGGGATTTTTTGCTGGACCCGTCGACGGCGACTTGATGTCCGTCTTTCACGGGTTCGAACAAGCCGTTTTTTTAATGCCGGTCCACACGGTGATGCAGGGCAGTCAGGCAGCTAGTTAGTAGTGGCGCATTTAAGGAGGGGACACTATGCTGTACGCAGAAAGAAGGAAGGACGCGGCGCGGGGTGCTCGGTCCGGTTACCCAATCTAGTTCTGGTTCTGTACGTCACCGAAAGTACACTACAGTAGTCCAGTCCAGTTCAATCCAGTCCCGTCCCGCCGAGTCCAACCCAGTCCAGTCCAGTCCAGTCACCCTTTTTCTCTCTTCTCCCAAGTCCTTCGCTTTCTTTCCCTTCTGCCCTTCCGGTTCCTTGCTCGCTTCCTCGCTTGCAAGCTTGCCTGACATCGCTCTCGATTCTTCTCCATTTGTCTTCCTTGGGATCTGTAACAGTGGTCTCGTGTCGTGATCAGAGGTTGGTACTAAGTCCTTGTGCTTAGACACAGTCATTAATTCATCAGTGTGACGAAGCAGCTGAAGCTTTCATAAATGTCCTAGTAACTTAGGCTTGTTACAAATCTCGCACAGTTAGTTGCAAGAAGCGATGTCTGGAGAGACTGTCTGTCAGTGATACTATACGAGGGAGTTTGCTGCGATTCTTCGGGTACAAGGAACTGTGAAAAGGAAATTCAGCTGTTGCTGTTAATCTCGATCCAACCGCACGACTAGTGCCGGGGAATTGTAGTTTCTGTGCGACGTTTTGCAGCGGGGTAAAGAAGAAGTAGAAGAAGAAGAAGAAAAGGTTGGGGGCGCTGTGGGGGTCAGCAGCTGCTGCAGCTGAAATCAGCGGCTTGACTTTACAATGTGTTGCAGTGGTGAGCAGAAACCGGCGCAGCAGCAGCAGCGGCATTCAATGTTCATGGCGAGGAGTTTGAGTCGACGTCGCTGCAGCAGCACAGCAGCTGGCGACGTTCCAGCTCGTAAGTTCACGGACGTGGAGGGTTGTCGTTTGGATGCTCGAGAAGAGCAGACTGTCGTGTCGGAGATTTTCGGGAGTTTGTTGCGAGGAAGGAGTACACTTCCTTACTTCATGTTGGTGGCATTCGAAGCTTGCGGCATTTGTCGCTTCGCGCTACTTCTTCTTTTCTCTCCCGTCTACTACTTCCTCAACTCTTGTGTGTCGGAGTCGTTCGCGACACGCATGCTCATCTTCCTCACTTTCGCGGGTCTTAAAGTTCACAAGATCGAGTCCGTTGCACGCGCAATTCTACCCAAATTCTTCTCGGAAGATGTGCACCCGGTGGCATGGCGCCTCTTCTCCGCCTTCGGCAAACGCTACGTACTCACTTCCACTCCACGCATCATGGTGGAGTCCTTCGCACGGGACTTTCTGGGCGCGGATACCGTCATCGGAACCGAGATTCAAGCGACCAAAAGCGGCATAGCAACAGGCTTCGTAAAATTCCCAGGAGTTCTAGCTCGAGTCGTCAAACGCAACGCTCTCAAGGCCGCATGGCAGGGAAGCAATGCACCGGACGTCGGCGTCGGAGTCTGCAAAAACGACTTCTCCTTCCTCAGCCTTTGCAAGGTTCACGACCACCCATGTTGTTCTCCAGCTACCGGCAGATCAGTTCTTAGAGCAGTGATCAGAAGCTTGCTGCAAGAAGTAGCTGCTGTGGAGCTCCAGAACTGATCTTGTTGCATGCTTGTTGTTTGCTCCTGCTGCAGGAGGGTTACGTTGTTGTCCCTAGTAGTGGGAATTCGACTGTGCCGAAGCCTCTGAGGAGAGAGAAGTTTGCAAAGACGATTGTGTTCCACGACGGACGTCTGGTGCAACGACCGACTCCCTTTCTCGCACTCGTGATTCTTCTCTGGATGCCAGTGGGGTTCTTCCTGGCGGTTTTGCGCATCGCCGCGGGTGTGTTTCCGATGCGTTGGGCACGGACACTCGTCACGATACTCGGTGTCCGAGTGGTGATCAAGGGAAGAGTACCACCAGCTGCTGCTGCTGCTTCCAAGCCGCGCGCCGTGCTGCAAGCTGAAGAGAAGAAGAACGGGAGGATGATCAAGCAACAGCAGCGAGGTAGTGGAGTTCTTTTCGTGTGTTCGCACAGGAGCTTACTAGATCCCATTTTTCTGTCAGTCGCATTGGGACGACGCATCACGGCAGTCACGTACTCGATTTCACGATTCTCTAAACTGATTGCGCCGATCAAGACAGTGGCGCTCACACGCAATAGAGAACAAGACGCGAGCAACATCCGCAAGCTACTGGCAGAAGGGGATCTAGCGATCTGTCCCGAAGGTACCACATGCCGTGAGCCTTTCCTACTACGGTTTTCATCTCTGTTCGCGGAGCTGACAGACCAGATCACCCCCGTAGCCATGAACTGCAGAATGTCCATGTTCCATGGCACCACTGTCACTGGATGGAAATGCATGGATCCCTTCTTCTTTTTCATGAACCCAAGGCCAGTCTACGAGGTCACCTTCCTCCCTCAACTTCCGCTACATCTCACTTGTGCAGCTGGGAAATCCCCACACGAAGTTGCGAATTGCACTCAACAGTTGCTTGCAGGGACACTCGGATTCGAATGCACCAACTTCACTCGCAAGGATAAGTACAGGATGCTTGCTGGTCATGATGGAAATGTTGTTACAGTTCCTGCTGCTGTAACACATGCAAAACCTGCACCCACTGCACCAGCTGCTCCTGCTGCTCGTTCCATCACTCTGGCTCAATGTGATCAAACCTGCAGATCAAGTCTTGTAGTTGCAGCAAGCAGCTCCTCAAGTCAAAAGTGCATGGTTCTAGCTGGTGCCCAATTCCAGCAGGATATTGCTTGATGCAACATCTGGAAACGACCATGGATCAAGCATTTGGCAATGGACCCATGAGATCAAGCACCTGGTAATGGATAGATCATCTTCCATTGCTGTTCAATTTGCTGCAATGATTCCTGAAACAAAAGATGAGATGCGAAGAGCTTTGTGTGCTCAAACTAGCAGAAAGGCTCTGTCTTCTGTCTCTCTGTCTCTCTGTGTGTCTCGCTCTGGCTATTTATAATTTTTTGGCTCCTTGAGATATTCTGGCAGTCAGTTTGCACATTGCAATGTGGTGCAGCACACAAGGCCTGCAAGTAGATTGATTTCACATTCATAGCTGGGCGATCGAAATGTCAAGGACCTTACTCCACCTCCTCTTCCTCATGTAGAAATTCTTACTTGTTTCTCCAAATTCTTACTTGGTTTTTTTTGGGTCCATGTCTAGCTAACTAGCTACCTAGCTGGTAGAGAGTATCGCAGCAAAAAACTTCAAAACAGTACAAGCAAGAAACTGGATTTCAATTGATTTGGTTCCCATTTGAATTGTAATATGTATATATATATACATATACATTCATACATATATATACACACATATGAAGACATTCTATTACAAACAAGTACATTTTGAGTGCAATCTATTGTACTTGGTTTTGGTTGATCCCTTTCTTCTTCTTCTTCTTCTTCCCCTTGTAAGAAGATCATGTATGCATAGTAGTGGTTAGAGTCTTTCTTTCTTCATGAGAGCTGGTGTGGTGTAGGAAGTGTTGTGAGACTTCATGGTAGAGTTATCAGGTCATGTTCAATAATTAATGGGGCTGTATTTATCTCTTGTGAAGATTTCAAGGTCTTCTTGCACAGAGATTGATTAGGGTGAGGGACATTGGGATCAGAGAGACATTGACTAAGTTCTGGCTGGCTGGGCCCCAGGGTTGGACCTCTGCAAAGCTTTACAATAACTGATTCTGGATGTGGGTCCAGAAGTTCACACCACCTGGTAAAAAGTTCTTTTCTTGAGTGTCAGTGGGGAAGGCAGCAGATGTTGGGGTCCCACATAGTTTGTTTTGCTTTGTTGTTGCAATAATGTGATTCTGAGTGGGTATCCTGCGGCTGCACACAGCCAAATTCCCATTTCTAACTATGTACATGCAGTTAACTAGTAACAAACAAACAAACAATTCCTCTATCAGCTGTCAAAACCTCACGATCATGCAAAAACTTTGTAATGTATTGGCCAGTGGCAACAAAGATACGTGTGTGTGTTTGCTTTGCATCAGCTCCCAGATCTTCTTTACTCGCAATTATATGTAGTTTGACCTTCATTGCTCTTCTCGAGTAATCTGCAATAACATGAAGCCTTCCTTCTTCAATTCTTCTTGCAACAAAATGGGCCACATCTCCTCCTCCTCATTGTACAGTTTTCTGAGATCACCATTTTTTGTTGCAAGGAAAACGTGTGATCTTTCAAGGAAAACCGAAAAGATGATGATGGCAGCATTAGCAGTTGGCAGCTATGTCATATGCCTCAAATGCCTATCCAAAACTTTCATCAGGACTGCTTGATGGCAGAAGGGCAGCAACGTTAAAACCTAAACCCTGAAATCTTCAGGTCTGGCATTAGCTACTGGCTCCAACCCTAAACCCTAAAATTTTCAGGTCTGACAGTCGTTACTGGCTCCAACCCTAAAACTTAAACCCTAAAATCTTCAGGTCTGGCATTAGCTACTGGCACCAAACCTAAAACCTCAAACCTAAAATCTTCAGGTCTGGCATCAGCTAGTGCCTCCAACCCTAAAACTCCAACCCTAAAATTTTCAGGTCTGGCATTAGCTACTAGCTCCAACCCTAAAATTTTCAAGTTTTGCATTAGCTGCTAGCTCCGTCGGTACCTGGCCTATGTCTTATTTGTCAATTGCACTTGCTCATTTTGATACCTTTATCACTTCCTTAACTGATTTTTCCTTCCAAAACCTGGTTTTTTGAAATTTATTTTGAATTTTCAGCAGCAGAAAATCACTTGAAAATCGATATCTCCCACATTCTGAATCTAAATCTTATCAAATATATTCCTTTAAATCCTGCTCATCAAGATCTTTCCAACAATACTAAAGGCATATTCCAATTCCTCCGAAATTTTCAGCTACGATTTAATTTAATTTTCTGTGAAGTAATCCATCAATATTCAAGAACTTTTGCACCGCAAGTCCAAATGCACATGAAACTAAGCCCATGCACCCCTCCTCGTCAAGAGCTTTCCAGAGACACTAAGAACACGATCTGAAGCATCCCAGTTCAGTGAATCTCTTAACTACAAAACAAAACAAACTACCTTCCTTCATAGGACTTACACCTACTTACCATCATGAATATTGTATGTTGAGTTTAACATTCACTTAACAATTAAGGTATCACCCATTTAACATTCGGTGCCACCTACGACGCCACCTAGATTTTGATTTAACACTGACTTAACATCAAGTGTGAATGCACCATAAGTAGGCTACAATCACTGAATAACATACATCAAAATAAAACAACAAAATCTGTAAGGGAAGAAGTACACCTTTTGGGTTGAATAATAATTGAATTGGAATTATCTCACTTGGTTCATTCCAACAATGTGGATATGTTTAGCATACCGTCCGCAAAAAAAATATGAGCAAAATTGGACCATTTCAATAGGTCTCATGGTGTTTTGGAAGAAGGGTGGGTTGGTTGCAAAAAACGATGAGTTACAAAAAGAAAAACAATATCGTTCTATGATGAAGCAAGGTGGCTTATTTTGTTTTGTTTCGTTTTGTTTTGTCATGATAACATCTCCCAAAACATGGCACTTCATGTTGCGCTCTTGGTATCTTTGGAAAGCTCTCGATGAATAGGGAGACTTGGTTTGAGACTGTTTGGAGCTGCTATGGTGTGGAAGCTATTGAATATTGGACCATTTTCTTGATGAAAACTAAATAAAATCAAAACCGAAACTGTTTACTGGAATTGGGAAGTGTTCTTGGTAAATTGTTGGAAAGCCCTTAGTGAGTCTGATTTAATAGAGTTTATTTCACAATTTTCAGAGCTAAGGTGTGGAAGATATTGATTTTTGAGTGGATTTTGTTGCTGGAAATTCAAACAAATTGCAAAAAGTTGGGTTTTGGAAGGAAAAATCAGTTGGAGCCGCCCTCAATGTGTTCACATTTTGCAACTTTAGAAATTTTCAATTCTGAAAATGTGAAAAATAAAGAATGTGTTCACACTTGGGCCAAATGCACAGGCTGACACTCGTGGCTATAAGAGAAAGGGTAGGAAATTTGGGTGTATAATACAGATGGCAGGTTAAATGCTGGGTGGATAGGTGGCAATAATAATGTCAAATTCCACTGCTGGTGTGTGCTTTACAGTTTGGAACTTGGCAGTCCCATCATTATTCCAGGATATAATAAGGAAATACGTAAGGAATTTGCATGGTCAAAAATGATTTCATATTGTATTTTTGTTATCTTTTTTCACCACACTTTGAGTGGGTTGTTCAAACTTGATAGAGTGCCCCAAATGGTGGAGCCATCCCCTCACAAATTCAATTGCTTTATTGGTGAGAAGGTGGTGATTCCATCATGGCCCGATGGGTTTTTTTCCCCACCCTTGATTTCATCCACTAAACCCCCTCTACTACTCACCATATTCATCAACCATAATTGGATGATTTCTTGAGAACCTCATTATAGATTGTTGGATGAAAATGTTTGTAATAATAGAGTTACCGATAAAGTCTCACGATCAGGGCGCGAGAACGACCAGTTTCGGCATAGTAGGGCATCAAACCCATAATTGGGAATGGGAATTTTACAAAGCGAAATAACTAGGACCCAAAATAGTTCTTCCATCAATTTCGATAGTAAACCAAATTTCATCCTCTCTTTTCCTTTTCCATGAGAGCCTCCACTAGTGGATACATATATTTTCATTGTTCATAACTGTACAACTACTATATTTACTCTCGAACCTTGTGCATTAAATGCTGAATTTCAGCATTTCATACTAGAAATTAAGAATATGTTTGGTATTTCATAAAATAAAAATAGTTTTGAGAATATTTTCAAACCAATAATAATTGGGGAATAATCCATGTATATTTTAAATGTACTTTCATAATTCAATTCTTGCCACCTTATTTATTAATGCACTCCCAACCTCCTCAAGAGACTCAAATGTGGATTTAAGATGAAAACAACGAAAGAGTAGGAAGTTGGGGCGTGCTCCCTAGCTCATAGCATTTCGGGGGTAGAGGGGTGTGCTGGAGTTCCGGGATGGGATTAGAAAGATTGACAAGCACTTCAATCACTCACACAGACCTGCACAAACCAAACCACAAGTTGATTAGTGCATAGATGGGGCATTTTTGGTGCTAGAACGAACCATGGACAAACTCGAACTCACAAGACTCACCATGGCCCGGACTTGGGGGAAGTCATCACCTTCCCCCTTATAATATAATATGTGCCTCTCCATTAGGCCCACATCCAAATGGCATTTTGTCCCAGGACTCCCAAACGGGAGTCCTAAAATTCCCAAAGTTGGGACTCCTGCGATTTTAGGACCCCATAACTTATTATTCAGACCTCTGATTGAAATGAGGTCTGAAGCAAAGTTGTATCCCTCTTCAAGAGCTTTCCAACGGTATGTCGCACGCCATCTAAACGCAAGGAAATCGGGTTGATTCCCAACTTTTAGTGGTTGGGAATCAATTTGTCAATTTGACTCCCAACCTTTCTTTTGGCCATAACTTGTGTTTCAGATGTCCAAATGGGTCATGCAAGCCCATTTTAGACATCTATCTTTATATCATTAATAGATTTCCAATGATATAAAGAACTCTTTAATCCAATGGGTTTTGACCCCTTTAATCGCCCTCTGAAAATTGGGGAGTCCATTGGGACTCCAACTCCCAAAATGGAAATTCACTTGGGAGTGTGAGGGTTCATTCCCTCACACTCTTTTGCACTCCCAAGAGCATGAGATGTGACCCCCGGGCTTCCATTTTGGCCCGCAACCTTGCAAGCCTTTACCTTAATGACGAGCCCAAGGCTAGGGTTGCGACATTTACATTGAATTACATTTTAAAATAAAGTTGCACCTTATTATTGTTTGCATTCATTTGGGGAAAAAACTGACAGTAACCTCTTTTGGCAATAGGGAGACCTATTAAACAAATATTGTTAATATGTGTTATATAGATTATTTACGAATTTCTAATGATATTTTGTGAGATATGGGTAAGGATTTAGTCTAATGAACCTTGATGGCTTGTTGATAGATTTTGATTCAAGTTGTAAAATTTAAGGTTCATTTTCAAGTGAATTTCATGAAATTACACTTAAATTTTGGAAATGAAAAAATGTTTAATGTCTTGAGGTGGTATTGAAATATGGTCTTTCTTGTAATTTTTACATAATGAAATGGGATCTCCACATCATTGACACCAAATTTTTATTTTTTATTTTTTATGTATCTTCTTAAATAATATTAAACTACCATAATTATCATTTACTTTGGCACTTTTGTCAAAATAATCTTTTAAAATTTAGAAATTTAACATATGATTTTTTACTGTTTTAATTTTTCAACTATTTCAATAAAACAATTTGTGTTATTTTGATAGGCTATATGAAATGTTATAGTCTCAAAATAGTTAAGAAAACATCCATTCTTGAATTGTTTATACGACTTTCTTCTTAAGATTGAAAACAATAATAGATTTTTATTTTAAACTTTAGTTCTACATTCTAACATTGACCAATGCTTGTGATTAAGTTTACACTACTACATTTTATTATTCTACACATGTTTACACTTTCATCAAGGAGTTGAAAAGTGTTTTGAAGCTTTGGGGTGAATACACATTAAGGTGGACCAAAAATGGCAGATGAGGAAATCCATCATTTTCCTTTTTAGGTTTTCCAATTTGAATGTATGGTGTTTTGGCAATGTAAAATTGTCCATTTGAAAGTATGAGGCAAGTGGAATACCTAAACCTTAAACTTATAAAAAATTTAAATGTAACACAAGTTTTAATTTGATAAGCTAGGGGAAAAGTTAGAAACAAAAAAACGGGTTTTTCTAATTTTTATAATTGGAAAATTTTATGTAAGGTAATAATGTCATATTTTACAAAAAATAATAATAATCAATATTTCCATTTCAATAAATCATGGACTTTATAAACTATTGGCAATCTTATGAAGATCTAATAAATTGAAATATTAAACTTGTTTGTAAACCTTTATTTTAACATTATAATAGCCTCACAATCATACTTGGGGAAAAAAATCAACATTTCACACATGTTTATAATGTAATAAAAGTTCATAAATTTTTTATGGTTTGTGACAAAAGATTTTACATTGTTTTAAAAGTCCACCTTGTAATGAAATAATGACATTTTATTTTCAAAATTTTAAATTTGATTCTACAAGTGTTATAGATTAGTTAGATGAATCCCTTCTATAATTTTCAATCATATCCCAACACATATTATACCAAACTTAAAGGTACCCCCGCCTAAAACTACCCTTACCAAAAAGTGGATTGTTTAGTGTGCAACTACCCTTGGAAATAATATCATAAACTTTTTATAATCATCTAAATATAGCAAGTAATAAACAAAAAATATGATAAATTATATTTTTCATCAAATAGATAAAGAAGAAAAATTACATGTTGTAGTTCAAAAGTTGAAGCACTTTCAAAAGAGATCAATTTGCATGCCAAAGAAAAGGAACAAACACCTTCCAAGACCTTGAAACAACCTATTGGAAAGCCACAAAAACAATTACAAAAAACTTTAATTATAGAAAAGGAAATCAAGCAAAAAGACAATGAAAATGGTAACACCTCCAAATTGGCAAAAATAAGAAAAAAACAAGGTATTTACATTAATTAGTTTGCCTTTCATCTTTGTAGTCATGAAGAAGCATGGTGATTTCATTAATGTTTTTTCATTATTTGAAGACTTTCCACAAAAAATCAAGAATAGCTATTGGTCCATATGAAAAGCTAAATAAAGGATCACTTTATAATGAATGGTTCAACTTGTGACTTTGTCATGGACTAAAAACTTCATGAGAATCCACCTTAATCGGTCATATATTGTATATCAACTACAAAATGAAAAAAATTACCAATGTTGTGTAGTTTTTAGGTTTTAAAAGGAACCTTAAATTTTAGTTCTTAATTTTTTTAAAAACCAATTTTGGTTGAATTCCAATTACTTTTTCTTCCCAAACTAGGCTTGGGTTTGGTTACCCATTCTAATTCTTTCCCATACTATAATTAAGGGGGCAATTCCCCACTTGGTTCGCAAAGCTTACCTTAACCCTGGTTCAAGTTTGAAACCAATTCTAAAACCTCAAGCCAGTTCTAGTTAGGTTTTGATTAAGTTCCAAGTATCCAAAATAAAAACCACCTTTGGGTAGTCAAGTAACATGAATACTCAAACAATATTGAAAATTACCACCAAAATGGGAGTAAAAAGGTACAACCATAGTTCATAGGGTTGTTTACCTTATCAAAGCATACATCCTTGCATGTTTAGTAGTCAACAAAAATAAAACTAACGTTCATTTCGACCCATTATAAGAGATTGAACATTGGAGGCAAAATTAGGATTTAACCACATCCAAACTTTGGGGATAGAAAACAAGAGAAAAATCATAACAATTGTAATGTCATCTTTAGTTGATGGATGAATGAATTAACCTTTGCAAATTGTGTTCCAAGATACAACCAACCATTGATCCCCACCCATCAAAGAAAAATAAAATAAAATTTATTTGGGTTCCAATTGACCTATAATTCTAATTATTAACCTACATTGGAAACCAACAAATAGCTTGTTGAAAACATCCTCATACCCTATTGCAAAGTTCAAGCAAAAACACTTATAGTGGTAGAAGACCAAAAGATGATTTGATCAATTGATTATTGGTCAATTCACAAGAGTAAAAAATTTCTAGATTAAATGAAACAATAAGTTCCTTATGTGTGCATCATCTTCATTTTAGCAAATTGCACCATCACACATAAAACTATTGATGTTATCCTCCAACATCCAAATTCAAACATGTATACAAAAAAAAATTCAATTCCTAAACCTATACAATGATCAAAAACCAATTTGAACAAAGTGAAATCCCTAAAATTGACTTTCAAATTTCAATTTAAAAACCAAATCTATGTGCATGGCTTCTTCACACATGGTGTTGGAATACTGTATCAACTAGTATAATACATAACCTAAGTACAAACACATAATGTATGGAACTCAAAGGTTGTAATTGTCTATCAACTAGTACAACTATAGGAAGGGACATAAACCTCAATATAAAACAATTTTGTTCTATACCCAAAATAATTAACTTTGAATACTTTTTCTTTCCAAACTTTGTGTTTAGAATATTTCTTCATTGTCTTTCATAACTTAACATGGTATTAAAGCATGTGTAGGAGATCATAAGGGCATTATGGCATCCAAATCCTTAGATTTTTGTCTTGTCAACAAACTTGATAAAACTAATTTCTATGTGTGGAAAGTGAAGATGTAAATGTAGATACTTGACAAAGATTTGTGAAAAATTCTAAACGGTTCTAAAATTAAACCCATCACCTCGCAACTTCAAGTAAAATAGATGGCAAGGCTAGGATCAATATTCTCTTGCATTTAAAAGATCACAATTCATTTTAGTCAATGATTTCAAAACATTAAAAGAAATTTGGGATGGTCTTTGTGGTGTGTTTGAAACCAAACATGTTGCAACAAATATGTTTTTAAATTAAAAAATATATAGCATGAAGATGTCTAAAAAGGATTTAGTTGTTAAACATTTGAATAATTTCAAGTCTATGGTTGGACCATCAACTAATACAAGGATAACATTGTTAGATGATGATAGTTGAATGGCATTATAAAGCACATTACTTGAGTCATATGAAGGACTTGTAGTGTCATTAAGCTAAGAAAAATGCATTAATTTTACAAATCGTCATTGGGCTTTTCTTACAAGAAGAAGTAAAAGGAAAGTCCCTAGGAAAAACTCTTGGAATAGGAAAGCTCGTAGCTTTGTCTTCTGGTAAAAAATCAAAAGTTTGGAACTATTATCCAAAAAAGAAAGGAAGTTAATCCCAAAATAATAAAGATATATCCAATGTACCAAAGAAAGGGAAAATGTTTCTTTTGTAAGAAATTGATCGTCACATAAAATAATGTAATAAAAGAATTGTTGAAGAAGAGGAAGTAAGTCAAACAAGTCAAATAGATAATGTTATGAATAATAAACTGTTTAGAACAAAACTCTTAACCCAACACACTTTTAACAATGTGTGATACCTTGATTATGGTGTGATTCAACATATGACATTAATGAAAATTGGTTTATTTCATATTTAGAAACTTGGTCAAAAACTATTTTTTTTGAAAAGATGATGATAGTTACGAATTTACAAGAAAGGGAGTAATGATTGTCAAACTTGAAGATGGTTCAAAAAGATATGTTGAAAACATTTACCATATCCTTGGTCTAAAGAAAAAACTAATGTTAGTAAGTAAAATAACTAATGTAGAATACAAGCTTGAATTTAGTTTTGAATCATGTTTCAAGCAATGTGTATGGTTTTTGATAAATTTTATGAGCCATTCTTTTCTAATTCCTTACATAGATTTCGTATGTTATAAGGATTCCATATGACACTTGAGAGGATCAAAAAACCTTGGATGGAAATTTTGTGCTTTTTGAAATTTGACATTAAAAAGTGCTATGGCATGATTGACTAGTAGTGCCTAGTTTTCATTTTGCTAGGAGAAATCCATGATCATTTATTGATTTGATATTAGAATTGCTCAAAGTAAAGGCTACCACATGTGGCAAGTATATTTTCTTTTTTTGTGTTGATTGACAAAGTAAAACAAAAACTTCAATTTTAATCACTAGAAAAAGAGAAGGGAACTTATATAAATTGGGAAATTTACAAGATGTTCCAAAGGATCCAATAAGTATATGTCTTTTAGTTATTGGGCCACCTAAGAAATGGTTTGAAATAAAATTGTGGCATAAAAAACTAGGCCATGTTGGCATTGAAAAATTAAAATTGTTGCATGTGACAAATCTTTAATGCATGGTCTCAATATAAAAATAAATCCACTTGAAATGAATTTATGTAATAATTGTTTACAAGGAAAACTAACAAGAAATAAATTTCCAACTAGAATTATAAATAGAGCAATTCAATAATTGGAGTTGGTGTATTTGGATTTGTGTGGTCCAATGCAAATAAACTCTTTGGGAGGATCATGATATTTTTTGTGACATTTATCAATGATCACTCAAGATGGATTTTGGTAACTTTATGAGACAAAAAAAATTGAAGTGTTCAAAAAATTCAATGAATACAAGGTTATGGTTGAACATCAAACATGACATAAATTGAAATGTCTTAGATTTGACAATGGGGGAAAATTTATGTTTGGACAATTTAATCAATTTTGTATTGAACATGGAATTTTAAAGCAATTCACAATCCTTTACACTCCTAAACAAAATGGAGTTGTTGAAAGAAGTAATTATACTTTAATCGAAAGTGTAAGGAACATGTTTTTTAGTGTTAGGCTAAATAAAATGTTTTAGGAAAAAGCCGAAGCCACTGCCACATGTGTTCAAAATATAATACCCACATTTGCAATTGGGGACATAACTCCTAAATTTTTTTGGAGTGGTCAAAAGCCTATTGTTTTCCATCTAAAGGTTTTTGAGATTGAAATTCACAATCAAGTCTTGAAAGGAAAAAGAATGAGATTAGACAATAAAAACATAAAATACATCTTCCTTGATTATGATGGAAACACAAAAAGGTACAAATTGTATGATGTACAAACTAAATCAATGTTCATAAATAAAAATTTGTAGTTTTCAATGAAGGAATAAATTAAGTGGGAAATAGTGATTCTAAAAATTTAAAGATTCAACAATTTTTGGAAGATGAAAGTCATAAATTCCACAAAGATGACATTTCTACAGATGGAAAAGATTTTGAGGTTCTAGATCTTCCACAAATAGTAGGCACTATACCAAATGAAAATTTGGTTGAATCTAATTTGGAACTTCAATTATGGGGTTGAATGTGAAAATGAAAAAGAGATAATGGATTTGGGAATGCCTTTACTTTGACATTCAACTACAAGAAGGTGGCTTTCACATAGGTTCATTGATTCTTTAAATTTTGCTGAACATGGGTCTCCACATTCACACAAACCCATGAGTTTCAAAAAAACTTTGGCAAGAAAAGATGTCAATAAATGGAAACAAATAATGGATGAAAAATACTAATACCTATTATAAAATAATTCTAAGCCACTAATTAAATTGCTTGCTAATTGAAATCCAATAGGTTGCAAGTGGGTTTAATTCAAGTGGTCCAATGGATAAATTTGAGGCAAGGCTTGTTGTAAAGGGGTATTTTCAAATTAACACTTATTGTGTCAAAAGGAATCAATTTTACAAAGGAATATCAAAAGGATTCATATAATAAAAAAAAATTGATGGAAAAAAAATAAAGAAGATAAAGACCTATTAGCCACATTCAAAAAACATTCATACCCTAAAATATGTGAAAATTTTCTAAAATTTTTAAAGTTCAAATAACTTTCCAAAATTGATCTAGAATTTTTGAACTTCAAAAGTCCTTTACCACATATAAATGGGGTATAATGTAAATGATGTGTTAAAAAAAGTTGTAGTTTATTATACAAGAAAACATAAAAAATTAAAAATTCAATTTTTGGTTATGATTTGAAATTGTTATCATTCAAAAAAATGAAACACTGAATTAACAAGGAATCACCATATTTTCAAAAAAATTTATTTATTCAAAAATATAAACAAAAAAAATCATTTACCTAGATAATTATATGCATTTATTATAAAAAATTGTTCAAAAATTCATTTGTATGAAAAATTATTTTTGGGCAAAAGGACATGCAATCCTTTTCTAAAGTAACGTTGTTAGCTCATTTTATCTTGTTTGTGACCAGATGGTTTTAGATTTTTAAATTTCATTAGTGTAATTTTTGACTACTACATTTTCACTCACTTATGAAACCTTTTAAAATTAAGTGAAAACCCATAATGAAAAATGTTGTTAGATGGTATTGGTGAAATCACTTTGAAAATCCTTTTAAAAAAACCTATAAAGTTCATAAAAATAAAAGCCCATTTAGATATTTCAATTATGTACCCATTGGGCATAATTTTTTTGACAAACACAAAAAAAAATCATTTCAAAAGGACTTTTGAAAATAAAGTCCAGTTCTAACCTTTCAAAAGTTCATAACTATCATTTGGTTAAGGTTTCACAAAAAAAGATTTCATACTTAACTTTAAAATTTCATTCTTCAACACATGTTTAGTCCATGTATACAATTTGGAGTGAGATTCATTATGAATTCTTGAATTTCTTAACAATTCAACTAATTGATCAATTCATATTTTTTATTTCAAAAATCCACTATTGATAATGAATGCATAATTGTGAAAATATCTCCATAATCAAGTTGTTAGTCTAGAATGACTCATCATTTAACATGATTAAGATTAAATGCCACTAGAACTTGCATTCATCCACTAATCATAGTTTACAATAATCTTTGATTAAATTAAACTAACCTTCAATTAAACTTCTCATATTTGGCTTAATTTGGTTATTTAAGCTAAACTTGACTAAATTTGGGTATTTACATTCAACTTGGTTAATTTTGGCTAAACTTGGGTATGTAAATTAAATTAAATTAAATTAATTTTGCTTAAACATGGTTTAACTTGGGTAAAATTGGAATGTAGGGCTTATAGTTTCAAGTTTCATGATATAGGTTTAATTTAACCGAATAAAACCAAATTTAACTAAATTATGGTAGGTTAGACAAATTTAATCAAGATTAGCCAAATTTAAATCAAATGTCTTAGTTTAGCCAACATTAACTAAGATTCAAACTTCAAACCTGTTGGAGAGTTGAAAATTCTATTGTCTTAGGTTCTCAAACCCATGGATGACCTGGTGAAAGCCCAACTGTTTTAGTTTACACCTGTTGGGGATGATGAAAGTCCTATTGTCATTTATTCAAACCCATTGGTGACCCCGTGAAAGCCCTACCATTTTAGGTTCAAACCTGTTGCTGACCCTATGAAGGTCCTATGGTCTTAGGTTCAAACCCATTGGTGACTGACCCTGTGAAAGCCCTACCGTTTAGGTTCAAACCTGTTGGGGACCCTATGAAAGTCCTATGGTCTTAGGTTCAAACCCATTGGTGACTGACCAAGTGAAAGCCCCTACTGTTTTAGGTTCAAATTTGTTGGTGACTCACTAAAAGTCCTACTGTGTCTTCTGTCATTTGGCTTGACTTGGGGTACTGGCACTAGCTTCTCCCACTGAAAGCAAAAGCCTTGTCGTGTCCTCAGCCATTGGGCTTAACTTGGGGCATCAAATGCGTAACTGGGAATGAAAATTTTACTAAAGGAAATAACTGGGACCCAAACTAGATTTTCCACCAATTTTGGTGTTTAACTGAGTTTCATCCTGTCTTTCCTTTTTCCTGAGCGCCTCCATTGCTGCTACATATATTTTCATTGCTCCTACCTGTACAACTACTATCATTACTCTTGAACCTTGTGCATTAAATGCTGAGTTTCAGCATTTCGTACCCAGATTTAGTAAAATTTCATTACTTTGCAGCTACCACTGAAGGAGGGGATAGGGGGGCAAAACCAGAGGAGATAGGGGTTGAAACAGAGGGTGACTTTACGGATAAGTCTAGTGTTTTACAATACTTATTAAGAAATCCATGCACAGATGGATGGGGGTTTTGTTTGTACTCACCTCTACCAACCACTCCATGATTGGATCAAGCTTGTAAACGGCCTTTGCATGGGTTGCTTACCATATACATGAAGCAACAAGATACGTATAACCAAGTACAACCTTTAAAAGGAAGAACAAATTACAAACTACCAAAAACTAATGTACCACGGAACAACAAGAGGGAATTCCTAAGACACGAACAATACAAACAAATATACAAAAAAATTCACTCACAAGAAAGTAAATCCCACAGAAACTGAGAAAAACACATTAAATGAATGTCTTAGAGCATCTCCAATAGGGCTCAATATGTGATCCTGCAGAGTAAAATTGGATGAAGAAAAGTGAAAACATGCCGGTTTGGCTCAGGAAAATATGGTTTTGTTTCAGCATAATTGCACAGTGTGCTGGTAAAAGGCACAGCAACGGTGTGCATCTGCAGAAAGAGTGTAATAAATACGGTCTGACTACAGTTTTTCTGATCGGGCCATCAAAATTATTGGTCCAGGTGGTTTGCTATTAGTAGTCCCCTGGCTATTTGCTATCCCACTTGTGGGTGGGGTTGGAAAACAGGAGATAACTAAACTTGGATGTGAATTTTTTTTCGCAGGGTCACATACGGAGGAGCACCGCTGGAGATATGCTACACAAACATACATGAAGTTCAGTAAAATTTATACCCTAAAAACACACCCATGAGAGAAATAGGAAATGAACTTATTATAAATTATAAAAACATACAATTAGGAAAAGTAATTTAACTTTAATTCATTATACACTATAAAGCATACAATGAGGAAGAATTTTTTTTCATTAATTTTATTGTATACCATATCAACATAACTCGGAAAAACATTAAAGTCAAAATTAATTATGCATTATAAAACACATACCAATTTGAAGAAAAGCGTTATTTAAAATCTTACATCCACTACTACGGATTTGGAGTGATTTAGTACGGATGGACGGATGAATTAATGGCTGTGGATGTGGATGAAGATTTGTGTAATGGCTGACACGGAGAAAGATGATCTTCTGCCGCTGTCGCGACAGCGTACGATGCAACTCTCGCTTGCTTTTGCCGTCTTTCTGTGGGCACGACAAAATTTCGTAAAAGATTTTTTGCGTTTTGATTGCTCTTCGTGGATGTGGGAAGAATTTCTCAGATCTTCTCTTTCTGCTGCCGTAGAGAACAACAACCAGGAGGAGGAGGAGGAGGAGTAGAAGAGGACGATGGCAGCTGCACATATGTTTCTGGAAAAGGACATTTGTGGTGGAGGGAGTTTAGCATCAGCAGCAGCGGGTTCTTCATCTTCTCTCGACCCATTGGTGATGATGGAGGACGATCCATCATGCTACCGAAAGGATATGTGGGGATACAGCGTCCACACTCAGTCTGACGAGTGCATCTCCTTCATCAACAGATTCTATCGCCAGGTTTGATTCTCTTTGTTTTTGCCACACAACATGATCCCCAAATTTGACAATTGTGTCTCCAAAACTCATGAAATTTGTGGAAAGAAACATCATTTTATATTTGAAGTTTTGGGTTTGCTGCATGCAGCTGAGAAAAATAGCAATAACAAAAAAATAAAAAATCCATGTCTTTCCTTCAAGGATTGTGAATAGCCCTATTTGGCAAAATTAATTAATTAATAATAATCTTTTGCGCAATAGTCTATGTGTCTTTCTCTGTGAAGAAAGACAGACTCTTGTGTTGAAATGGGTGTTGTACAAACCATGAGGATGAAATCAGGCTTTTTCCAGAACTGCAATTTGGTGCTGGTTTTATGTGTGTATCCTAGGTGCTCATGTATGGTGCTAATCGGCGTATTATAATCAAGGCAGCGAATTCAGACAGGAGCTGTGTATTGGCATGTGCACTTGCAGCAGGCTATTTGCTTACCCAGCAGGAGGTCAATGCTCATGTGTATCTGACTGCTGCCAAACACAACCTGGTATGTATGAAATTGATGCACTGCTCTTTCTTAGGGTTTTAGGTCTTTTGCACCGCCGACCAATCTTCACTGATTTGTGCTGTGTTGGGATGTCAATTCTATACATGGATATGTCCATTTGATTCAGGCAAAATGAAGGAAGGCATTATTTTACTATGGCACCAGAGTCATGGGTATGAAGAAGGCATTCAAGTACACTGACAATCGATTCCTGTGTAAGTTTAACAGTGGAGGAAGATTTGGGAAACTGAGCATATATCTTGGGTTTGGCAGGATAGGGCAACAAGATATGAAAGGCTGATTCTGGCAGTTGTCAGTGCCTGGGCAGAAGGACAGATTGAAGAGGTGCTGGATCTGCATTTCCAGGTTCCCATCTCTCGGTTGCCATTTTGATCCCTTTCCCAGAACTTGGTGTTGCTTTTCATAGTCTTTCTACCACTGCTAGCAAACAAAAGATTCCACTGTTGGTTTATTATGATTAGCTTGTAAGGAAAGAGATTGGGAAGTTCAGGAGGAATCAAGGAGACTGACAGCATGTCAATCCATTTGTTGCAATCCAGCTTGTAGCTCAATATCCCAAAGATCTGGTGTCGTTGAAGCGAGGACAAACTCTGTGCTTCTATATGGGTCGGCAAGAGGATATGTTAAATCTTGCCTTGCAGGTCAGTGTCAACATGCTTCTGCCTCTCTGTCTATCTCTTGCCAAATTGGTGCTTGTTGCAGATAGCCCACTCTACTGCATATTTGTGTAAATCTCAGAAAATAGAGTTGGAAGGTATAGGGACAAGTACTTGTTGCGGATGGCCCACTCTACCTATTTCTGTAAAACTCAGAATGTAGAGTTGGAAGTTAGAGAGGGAGAAGTACTAACAGGGTCTTTGGGCCAGGCACTGACAGCTAATCATGACAGTCCATTTATACATGGGATGCTGGCATTTGCTTTGGTGGAAGTGGGAGGGAGAATGAGGGAGGCAGAGATGGCAGCCAGACAGGGGCTAGCTATTGATGATCATGACCCATGGGCTCAGCATGCGGTGCGCGCCATGCCAGCACTATGTGCGCGCTGTCACTCTGCCTTACATTATAAGCCTAATGCTTCTTTGTACATACTCTTATGGTTTGGGTATGTTGTTGTGTTGACACACAATGATGAATGATGCTAACCAGAAACAAAAGTCTTGCAAGTTGTATTTGGTGTCTTTCTGCTGTTGTTTAGCTCCTGGGTTGAGTCATTAGCCTTTTTGGTGTATTGGTTGCAGCTGTGCCATGTGCTTCAACATGAGTGTCGCTTTGGGGAAGCAATCACCTTCATGTCTGAACACAGTCACACTTGGAGGAACTGCTGCTCTTTCCTGTGAGTCTTATGTCCTTCCTCAAGTACCGGTCATTCTTCTTTTAGGCTATTCATCTCCAATTAAGAGATGCTTGATTCAAATCAATTTAGTTGTCTCAAGTGAATTGCTTTGCATGATGACAAATGGTTGGTTGTTTGTTGCATGGATGCTCACAGTTATACCCACAATTGGTGGCATGTGGCGGTTTGTCATCTTGAACAAGGTGGTACCAATGCTTTGGACAAGGTGCTTGCCATTTATGATGCCCATGTCTGGGACTCCAATTATCAGGGTGATCATCAGGTGCTACTCGAACTGCACATTCCCTGAATCAATGCTCCTCATTTGGATTGCAGGAATGACGTGATGCTTTCTTGACAGCTGGTTTGTCAACTGCTCACCTCTAGGAAACCATGTGTATTGTCATTTATAAGTGTCTTCATTGCACAGGACTGCCTGAATGCACTTGGCCTTCTTCTCCGTTTAGATGTAAGAGGACACCATAGCTGTGTAGATACTCGACTTACAAGCATGCACGACCTCCTGCTTGATGAGGTACAGTGACTGCCAATGCACACAATGCATAATACAGAGATGCAAAATGCCAACTTAGGAATTTATAAATTTCATTTTTGTCCAGTTTTGAGTCCTGATGACATTCTGCAAAGTAATAATTCCATGGTTGGGCAGGCTTCATGGCACAAGGAATGGCTACAAGATTTATTGATTGTATGGGGGTTATCTCGTGGGCACAATGTGAGAGAAGCAGGCAGGCTTCTTCAAACTCTCACCCTCAAGTAAGTCCTGTGGGAGAACTTTGCCAACAAAAGGGTTTCCAACTCTGTTAAAGGCTAGATCTTATGGCAAAGTACTCATACAGTTCTTACGATTTCCTTTTTGCAGAGTCCAGGAACTGGAGATGGAGCAGCAGATGGTGCTTGAGTGCGTTCTCAGAGTAAGGTTTTTTTCTGCATGAGTTTTCTGATGGTTTTTTTCATTTTTAGGAGTCTTGTTGGAGTCATTTGCATGTGTTGTTGCCCCATCATTTCTAGTTTCTAGATCACCTCAGCACTGTTATGTGAGCATCAGGCATGCAGACTGGATGTGACTGATAATTTCAAGATTGGTGGACATTGTACAGCTAGCGAAGGCCTTGTATGAATACGGGACCAGCAACTACAAAGCAGTTTGCCAGTTATTGGGTCCTGATTCTAGCTGTTCCAAGTTCAAGGTGAGGCAGACAATTGACTGAAGCAATCTGTTCTTGCCCATATTGTCTTTGAGCTATTCCAGCAAATAAGAGTCAGGACATGGTACTCTTGTTTATCAGCTATGAATTTGTGGATTTGGTCCATTTCAGGTGATGGGTGCATCTGATGAGCAGCTAGATGTGATTGAGGAGTTATGGTGCATTGCCCACCTCCGTGCAGGTCAACCATTATCTGGTGTGTAATCTAAACAGGCAGAGACTGTAGTTTGTCTGAAAACCTCACTAGTATCATTACTGCTGGCTAGCTATTTCTCTCTGGTTGCCACTGGGTGATTTCATGCATTGCTATTTCATTAGGGCTATAATATGGTGAAGGTCAGGTTCTTGACAGTATTAGTTTCTAGCAAATGTTGCTCTGATTATCACTTAGGAGAAATTCCCTAATTTTGTACCTGTTTCCATCAGTTAAAAGCTAAGCTGAGTGTCTCTACAGTTGCACAAGTTGCTGAGCGACGTGTACTGGAACGGAGCAAGGTGCCTTTCTCATGGCGCATTCTGGTGGGTGAAAATTTAGTACCATGGCTTGATATTTGTCCCCAGCCCCATTCCAAATGTTCTTCAAAATTTCCATCTTTGGGCTGATTTTATGCACCAACTGTGGTGTAGTTTTTTTTGCACCATCTTTGCCGCTTCAGTTTAGAATTAGTTGAAATGCTCATCTTTATATCCACAATGGTGACTACATACGTTGGTTGCATGGCATGTTGCTATGGATGCTTGACCTGATCAACAGCAGTTAGGACTATTACCATGGCTTTGTTCCTAAGCAAGATCTCTTTTTTTCTCACCACTGGGTTTCCCAAAAAATGCAGGAAGAAGCATACTCAGCAGCTGGAGAAACTGAGAAGACAGATCATGCAGCTGTCACTGCACTGGGTCTTGAGACTGCAGCCACTGCTACTACCTCGTAGCTGGGCATGGTAGATGTAACCTTATAATGTTGCAGAGAGCAGAGTGAAATAGCAGGTAACTGTGTATACCTAACTTGTCAGATAAGTTGCAAATAACCAGAAGGCTGGTAATCCACTTTATACTCATGGAGGTTTGTTTTGGAGGAGAGAAAATGTCTGGCTACAATATGTAGTCGTCATGGAAACAATCATCTATGATTTTGTCTTCTGGGAAGAAGCAGCTGAACAATTAATTGTTGGCATGATTATAAATAAGTGGTGTGGCTTCTAAACCTTTAGGGTGCTTGCTTGTATTGGGGCAAGCTAAATGAAATCAAGCTCACCCTCACAAGCTTGTTGCAGCTTGACTGAGGATACTAATGACTTCATTTGATTTAAACTGTGTTATGTGCTAGCCAACATCATAAGTCTGGTTCTTCCCATTGCACATCCTGAAATGCAAGAGCAGGTCAGAGTGGAGGTTTTGCATACTTATAATTTGTCAAAAAAATTGACAGCATTATAGTTGTATTACATCAAACCATATTACCTACATGAATACCTTTGAAAGACGTCTTTTCTTTGTATGAAAATCTCATTTGTGTCTCATTCTTGAGCAGCATCAGAGAGTGGATTTTCTGGTTTACATAACCTTATTAGAGTTACTCACAAAAGTGTCATATAATCATCACCTTCATCATGAATAGTAGTGACTGAGTTGCCATGACTACCTGCTGACTTTATCAGCTCTGGAAAAGGGGTGCACATAAGTATGAAACAAACTTTCACCAGAAACTTTGAGCAAACCCATGATACAAAATTACAGCCTGAGTTTCTGTCATGTTTCTGAAAGCAATGGAGAAACTTAGTCCTGATGTTGACTGACACTCACAAGACAACACTCATAAAGTAGTATCCTCACTCAAGCTGTTGCAACAAGCTTGTATGAGTGTAAGCGTCAATTCACTTTAGCTTTGTCATTATGAAAGCAAACATCTAAGCCAACGGCATTTCATTGTGACTATGATCACTTCAGATAGGAGTGAATGAGGCCAAATGGTTGCTGAAGAAAGTGTTATTACATAATTGAATAGTAAGACCGACCCCCACATGGTATGTGTGGGCTTCTATGAGTGTTCACCAAATCCAATATAGTGTGCAAGTTGTGACCAACCAAAGTCAATCATATTTCATTGCTGGCTCTTTTGGAGAGCATTGTATATCATGAAGCACCAGCTGAAATTCTGTATTGTAGGGTGCCTTATTTTGTGCAATTCCTCCTCTGCAAAGGGTGGGGTGTTCCAAAAAGCAAAATGCTTGTTTCTGTGTGCAGATGTTTCATTTTCACCACTTCTTCTTTTCATTTTTTTCTTGTGATATCTGCCAAGTATCACAGGAAAAAATGCAAAAAAGTATATTGTGAACAACGATCGTAAGATGCCCCTTCCAAGAAAAAATCCGTGAATAGATACATAAAGGCTATCTAGCTTAGTGATCTAGATGAACTTTGCTAGAATTAACATTGTAAGCACATAAGGATCAGATAAGAGATCATGTTAGTATTATCGTGACTTGTTAAAACTGGCCTAATGCGCTATTACTTCCAACAATCCCTCTCACACCAAACTCCTTCATCAATCTCTTACTCTTAACTATGTTTCAAGTAAAGCTTACAACACCCTCTGATGCACTTCGATTTCTCAAAGCTCAAGTCAACCACTACTCTACAATACTTTCCTCACTTATTCTACACAATGATCATTTTAATTTTGCTAAAAATCAATATTTTACTTCTAATTTAGTGGGATTTTTTTTTTGGCTATCTGCATGGATTTGAGTTCTTGAATGACAACTTTGTGAAGTGATAATGTGATCTCTTTTTTCTTTGGTTTTCCTTCTTCTTTCTTTGTTTCTTCTTTCTATTTTCAGTGGCTTCGTTTGAGGTCTTTGTGATGTCTTTGCTTTTTTTAATTTTATTTTGTGTCTTTATTTGAGATTTTTGTAGTCTCTTTGTTCTTCCTTGGTCTTGTTTTTTCCCTCTTTTTTTTTTTTTTTTTTTGGTGTTTTTCTTTTGTTTTTTTAATTTGTTTTGAGTTGTGGTCATGAGCAAAGAAAAAGGGAGGAGAGAGATGAAGAGGAAGAGCAATATGAGGAGCAACTGCAAGAGGTGAATCTCTTGCAGCCCAGCCCTTTGCAAACTAACAATAGTACTAGAGGTTTGTTGCCATTGCCATGAGCTCTCAATTGTAGTAAAGGTTTATTGCCTTCATTGGGATTTTCTGATTTTTTTTTGAATTTGTTTGCTGTTGTCTATTACTCTTATTTCTTTTCTTCTTTCTGTTTTTTTTTTTCCTGTTTTTATGCTGGTTTTTTTAATACCGTTTTTCTGGCATTTCAATTTTTTCTGGATTTTTGCTTTTTTTTCTTTTTTATATTTATTTTTATATTTCTGGTTTTTATTTTCTGTACCTTTTAAAAAAATTATTCCTATCTTGTTTGGTTCTTTTCTTTTCTTTTCTTTTCTTTTTCCTGTTTTTTTTGTTGTTTTTCTTAATATTGGTTTTTTGGGGGTTTTTTTATTTTTATTTTCTTGGATTTGTTCCCCCTTTTTTTCTTTTTATTTCTTTTTATTTCTTTTTTATTTCTTTTTTTTTTTTTTTTTTTTTTTTTTTTTTTTTTTTTTTTTTTTTTTTTTTTTTTTTTTTTTTTTTTTTTTTTTTTTTTTTTTAATTTTTTTTTTTTTTT
>Ga0116227_10000630_pt1 | contig 70868 bp, 42 predicted proteins | sample S1TSphgellanicum_FD_89693 | JGI IMG/M metagenome (GOLD analysis project Ga0116227, IMG submission 89693) | Host-associated microbial communities from peat moss isolated from Minnesota, USA - S1T2_Fb - Sphagnum magellanicum MG | ecosystem: Host-associated > Plants > Peat moss > Unclassified... | reverse complement strand
CCTAGGAAAAAAGTGAGAGCAAAAAAAAAAAAAGCATGATAAAAAAAAGGCTCAAGGGAAAAACAAAAATTACTAATCAAGTAAACTGACCCCTGGGGGGCAGTTTCATCCCATCCATGAAATCTCAGTTTCATCCCATGGTTTTCATCGGATCACTGAACCTCTCCCTTGTCAGGTCCATCAGCTATCAGTTGGGTAATAACTATCACAAACACACAGACGAATAGACCCAGCCCCCTTTTTTTACAAAGCACATCACAAAAAACGGACAGTGACTGGAAGAATTTTTCAAGCACTGCCCACACAGACAGACACCATGTTTATTTTAATATATAAGATGCTGTCGTTAATGTTCTAGCATTTATTAATAACTGGGGGCCAAACAACAAGCCAAAAATGGCTCAAAGTTGGCCCCAACATTTTCCAGCCCTGACTCCTAGTGTAAAGCGGGCCTTAGAAACCAAACCCCAAAAAAAGTTACGGAAAAAGAAATTTCTGGTACCCTATATGTGAGTGTGGCCGGTGGCGCCTCTTCCCTCGGAACCCCTCCGCCTTCTGCCTCTTGGCGTTTGCTTCCCACGCTGTCGACGCTGCTGGCATTCATAAGATACGACAAACGCAAGGAGTGAAAAAAACCTGCATCTTCCCATATGGGCGTGCTTTTGTTATCAGCATTGCTATGTGCACATAGATCATCGTCCTAAGTGGTGGATCACTTCCGATCGGCTTGCTAGCTTACTACTCATTTGACCGAATCATGTTCTTTCTTTCCCTTGACTCTCGATGCACGCCAATGAAGTGTTCTATCTACTCATGTGTATGATGACCGGCAGAATCAACAGAATCAAGCCTTCTTGAATCTTCACTTGTCTCTCATAATTAGCGCGGCTTTCATGATTGTCTATCATTCTGGTCCCTCCCAGGATTGCATGATCCCCTCCCCTCCCCCTCTCCGCGTTCTTTTTGCTTGTCCCTTCTTATGGTACAGTTATTCCTACGAAATCTTCATAAAAAGACCCCAACAAAAGAAAATTATAGCTGACTGACTTGCTCTTCTGCAGCACTTGGTAAGTCCAGGACTCCACCTCTCCTGGCTTCTTTCCGTTGTCACTGTTTGGCAAACGAAGGTCGAATCTCACGGGCGGAGGGAGCGAGGACGAGAACCCATAAGACTTTTCTAGTCTTGTTCTCTGAGACTGAAGAAGGTGGGCGAACAAGGGAATGGTTGGGTTCGTTCATTTGAATGAAATGAGAATTCGAGTGAGTGGGATTTGAAGCTGAGGACTTAGACTTAAGGAATCGCTTGCAAAGGGTCGAGTGGTGTTCTTGTTTGCAAAGGGTAAGGATTCCATTTGCCTTCATCCTCTCTCTCTCTCTCTCTCCGAGCTCAAGTTTTTCTCTTTCCCTAAAAGCAAGCTAGAGATTGTGTGTGGCACTTTGGATGCAACCTGGAGATTTTTCTTGTGACTTGCAAGCAAACAGTGATCTATGGAGTTTAAGTGCGAGGATTCAGTCAGGAGACGGTGGTGAATGCGCAACCCCAAATAGCATCTGATCTCGATTTGTTTTGTTTCCTTAGGGGACATGGGGGATCAGGAATCGGAGAAATTGGAAGAGGGAGCTTATGCCACGAGCTTACACCAAGCAGTGAAAGAGAATGACATTCGAAGCATTAGGAGCTTAGTAGAAGGAGGTGCCAAAGTGCAAGCGCCTGACAAGATTGGAAGAACGCCTCTGCACTGGGCTTTAGTTTTTGGGCATGAAGAAGCTGCCAGGGTGTTGATTATCAATACTCCCAAGAGAGCATTGGATGCAAGAGATGGGTTTGGATGCACTGCTCTCCACTATGGAGCTGCAACTGGACGAACACAAGTCGCGAGAATTCTTATAGAGAGAGGAGCTGCTATCAATGCTCTGGATTCCAACAAACGGACTCCTTTGCATTTGGCAGCTCAGAATGTCAATCCTGACATGGTGGAGCTTCTCACCAGCAGAGGAGCTGACAAATCTCTTGCAGATGTGAAGGGTGCTTTACCATTTGACGTTGCCACAGATTGGAACTCTTTGTCTTCAATACCATGTCTGAGACCTGACACCACAAAGCTCGTCAGTGACAAGGTAATCCAAAGGCTCCTCTTTGCTTGCTTGCACCTTTGCTCCTGCTTCTCCATGCATTGAGAATTCTGCTTTCATGCTGTCTCAATTTGATTTTCTATTCTCTTAAGCTACAGAGGCAGTTTAGAAAGTGCACACCAACAATTTACCTTTGTTGATGCACAAACTGCACACATGGAATTCTTAGATATGTATCATGAAGGTGGTACTGGTCTAGGGTTTTGTTCAGTTCACAGTTCACATGCAGAAATGTTCATGAAATGACGGTGTGCTTTTTGGCAGGTTGATACAGCAGAGGTGTTCTTGGATAGAAAAGAAGTTATTTTGGAAATTCCCACAAACAAGAGGAAGAGCTTTGTTGCTGAAAAGCCACCAAGGCAGGGTCCATCATTAGAGAGACTGTTAGGGGTGTGGAAGGCAGCTGAAAGAGAGGCCCGTAGGAAGAAAGATGCAGAGGTGGAAGCTGCTCAGAAGGTATATTATATGCACACACACAGATTGCAAGTGTTAAAAACAAAGCTATTTGAGTCACTTCCTGTCCTAACTCTGTTGAACTTTCACATAAGACTGGAGAAATTGACATCTTTTGGCAGTGTATTTCTGCCCTTGTCTGCATAGCAAAGCTCTTGATGCACTTATAACCCTAATTCTCCTGTGCCTATTCAGAGCTTAGTTTTGTGAAGGTGCTAAAGAATTTGTTTGTGAGTGCAGGCAACAGCAACATTGAACACAGCATTGAAGGAATGGAGAAAGGCAGAGTTAGAGGTCAGGATTCTCAAGGCACAGATTTCCAATATCTCAAATTTATGCAATTGTAAGCTAGTTGCAGGTGAGTCTGCAATCACAGAGGAAGGGAGGACTTGTGGGCAGCAGTCTTGTAACAAGAAGCCACCTGAAGGAGGAGCTTCTATGACAAGTAGTGCTAGACACCAATCTCTGTCTGTTGATGTTGAGTCCTCAGCAACTGCAGAGGAACAAGAGCAATGTTCTACTGACAGCCAAGTAAGTGGGGATCTGGAAACATCTCTTTATGTCCAACAAAATGCATTTTTTGTGTCTCAATCTGCCTTTCAAGATTTTACAAATTTTGCTTCTTATGACCCTCTATCGGATCAAAGAGACCATGGTTCATTGGGAACTCGATTTGCACAGCTACCTCATGCACAACATTACTTTTGCAATTGTAAGCCTAATATTATTATACAATGGGGTGGAAAATTCTGCAGCAGTCAAGCAATGATCTATCATGGTGTACAGAGTGGGAGGTGCAAGGGATGGAGGCAACCACCACACAAGTGCTCTCTCCACAGGAGAGAAAATCACCCAAGCTCCTCCACAAGGGAGAAGATGCAGAGCCAGTGTGGGTACAGGTACCCACATTCAAACAGAAATTTGACATATTAAGCTCTGATGTTGGCTTGAAAACATCAAACTCTTTTGATACTGCTCATTTCTTAGTGATGGTAGGTGGTCTCTCTGAAAAGTTACCCTTCATGTCAAGCTTGGAGGTCTACTGAGCACCTATCAGCTACGACCACATGTACATTATCTGAGCAAAAGCTTTTGATGTACAATTATCTTTGGATCTTCAGCAAGAATGTGCTGTGCTGGTTCCTTTATACAAATGAATGGAAACTACCTGAGCAACTACCAGCTTCTCATTTCTAAGGATTCCTTCATCTGCATCTTGCTTCTTGCTCCTATAAAGTGGCCAATTGTACTTAGTTGACTACTGTGTATACTATTGCTATCAGACAAACCCGCAGGTGTGTCAATTAAAACTAAAACTGATCAACATGCCAAAACTAAAACTAAAACCATCTAATTTCTTGGCAGAAGGTAATTCTACACTTCAAACCACCTCCATCTTGAAAACCCAGAAGCCTTTTAAGAATCCTGCATTTTCAAAAAATTACACCACACAACTCTTGAAGCTCAACCTTCCATACAAAACATCTCTTTTTCACTGGAATGTCGCCACTTCTTTGGTCCCAGAACGGTTTACAACAACAAAGCGTTTATCACAATTTAGCTTCAGCATGCTAACCTCAGAAGGAAAGAGGTTTTGCTTTTCAGGGAAGACTGGTAAGTTTTTGCATCATTAGGATTGACATCAATAGTCATAACTGGAGATGGCCTGAAGAAATTGCTTCTGACATCTCACAATGATCTTCTGCAATCCAAATATTAATATGGTGCAAGATGAAATTCTGATAATAAGAAAGTGTTTGTTCAGGTGTGGCCCAAGCGCACCATGGATGGGTCTTCATCTGCATTTGATGCCATCCCTCCCACCTCTCCCATTGAACATAATTCAATCCTTGCCCAAGAGACACAAGAAGCAGGGCAATAAATGAAGGTCCACTAAAAGCCCAAAGGGCTAATTGGATTCAGTGCAAAATCTAAAGGAAATGAAGAGAAGAACTCTAACTAAGATTTGGCCTACTGATTGTGGAATTAAAATGGAAAGAGAACATGAAGGAGTTTTCACTTCAGAAGTGTTGCTAGATATACAGATCACTGTCAGTTCCAGTTCTGAAAACCTTAATGCTTTGAATATAGAATTGGCAAACCAGTGGCAATCTCAAGGATGAATCTCTACAAGCAAACAGTGCAGGCCAATCCTTCCAGTGTACAGCATTCTTGAACAGCTCCTGGCTGGTGAGTCTTAAGGAGTATCCAACTCATGCCTAGAGCGTGGGTATTCAAAAGTCTTTGCACACAGAGAGAGAGAGAGAGAGAGAGAGAGAGAGAGAGCTTCTTGCCATCATGAATCTTCCATGAAAGCCCCAAACATGGGCTGGTTATCTTCTTCAAATAGCAATTGAAACCCCTAAGCTCAAATCCAAAACAAGTAAACCCACCACCTTCTCCTTTTGTTGTGGGTGGTGTGTCTAGTGCTCCACAAACCCATTGATTGTTCTTCTTCCACTGTTGAACATTTGTTTCTCAACTTTGTCAACCAACGTCCTTGGCCCCTTGATAAGAAGGTTCTGCGCATTCTTGTTGTTGAGCTCGCCCGTTATTCCTCTACTCCCTGATTCTCTGATCAAATAGGGATGTGCATGGCGGCAAACTTACTTCACTTGTGGCAGCAGCAACAACTCCCACACTCCTTTGCTGATTTGTAAAAGGATGAATTTCCATCTTGACATGTTCCTGACGACTCTGAAGATTATTCACATTGTTCTTGGTGTACCCAACAAGCTACACTGTAATCTGATGATTTTATGGAGATTCTGTCAGGGTTTAGGCTTTACATTGAATCTCACATTCTGTATGCGTCAACAAGCGCATAAGTAACCCTTTCATGTAAACCTCCCTTTCATGGCACCATTGCAGATCACGAGTGAGATAAAGCTGAGAATTTTTTGGGCTACAGTTGAGGTTGACACACAACTTTTTCTCAATGCTTTCAGCATTGGTTCATCAAGAGTCTCTTAAAGCGACGTCAGAGGACTCAGAAGTGGAGTTTAGGGTTTAGGGTTTCTTGTTGGATCATATGCATCAGAGTCCCTGCCTGGTTTACGAACGCGACACAACCAACAAGGGTAGAGCCTGCAGAGTTGTCATGAAACAGATTTTGCGTTCAGGAAGAGTTTCAAGACGAAGGACAATTTCATCTGTTTGCTGCCACTTTTTCTCTTGGACCTGGAAGGTTAGAAAACCAACCTAACATTGAATTCAACTGCATCCTATGCCACGGATACAGCGGATACGATGGATAGAAATTTACAGTACTCCTTGTAGTTCAAGTGCGCAGATCCAGGTCTGCGGCGCCAGAAGGTGCGGCGCCAGAGGGTGCTGAGATTCTCGGGACAGCGAAGGGACTCCCGTCGGCTCACGTACCAAAGCGTGAGAACGCGATTCGCGAGGACCTAGGGGGCCAGTACCCACACACGAGCCATTACAAGGATTAGACGCTTAAACCAGTCCGGGAAGGGTTTGATATAGACCTTGATACCCTCAGGGTAAGGGTAAAGAACCCCCTGACTGGGGAAAAAAAACTCTGGATTTATCCACGGGTTAACATATAGACTTGTCATTTCAAAAATTATATAATTAAATATCATTCATACTTTCTTTAATATATCCAAATACTATTGCATTATCTCGTGTTTTTGTTATTTATACCTATGATTTATACATTGTAAGAAACTAAAGGAGTAAATTGCATTAAGTATTATGGTGGAGAATTTAATGTAATACTCAAAATCATTTTATGTGAGAAAAAGTTACATAAAGGTGAAAACTTTATGATTCATTTTAATGTAATAATAAATGAGAAATGTGAATTAATCGTTATCTTTTTTCAAAAGACATTCAAAATCATTTAAAGGTGAAGATAGAGTTTAAGTAAAAAATAAATTCTAATTTTGTGTTCACTCTATTCTTTAATAGTATGATCATTTTTTAATGTGAAAATTTAACTTCACTTTGAAAAGGAAATTTTTTAAGCATATGTGAAAAAAAAAATAAGAAAATTGGTAAAGAAGGTGGAGGTTTGTCAATTTTATAATTATGTTTGTAAATGTAAATCTAATAATCATTTTTAAAAATCTATGGAATGCATTTTAGTAGGTAAATTAATATTTAAAATTAGATTTTATGATCATTTAGTTTCGTTGTGAAAGGGAATTTTTCAAGGGTAAAAATAGTGGGAAAGGAGGTGGAGATTTTGAAAAGGTATTTTGAAAAATAGTTGTAAAGTTTTTGCCTTTTCATGCATTTAGGGGAGAGGAGGGAGATAATTACATGATTTTATTTTATTTTAAACTAGTGGAAAAGGTAGTTATTTTAGCAAATGACATAGACATAACTACATGATTTTATTTTATTTTAAAATTTACCTTCAAAATAAAGAGTGTATACCAATGTTGGGTGGATAAAAACCATCGGTTCTAGTTAGTGATAATCAAATTGGAACCAAGTCTCATTCTTGGAATTGGAACATGAATTGGAAAATGATTTTATTTTCTTTAAAAATCATACTTAAAACCAAGTTTCTAGGTCCAATTAGGTGTGGAATCAAAATCGGAACCAAGAATGTTAGTAAAAATTGTTTTTAGGAAAAAAAAATGACTAAATTAAGAGTTACTAGTTAGTTCAATTTTGAGTTAGTAAGGACTAGACCGAAATTAGGTTTAATGTTCAAAATCAAAATTGCATCTAGAACCTAAAACCAAATTCCCATTTCCATTTATATGTGGAATTGGAATCAAGATCATTTTAATTTAATATTTAAAATTAAAACTAGATATTCTTCATAAGACTATAGAATTGCCCAACACTAGCATGTACATGACTTTAATAAAAACATTACCCCTTTCATTCCTAGCAAGGGTGAATTAACTACAATTTGTACACAAAAAATTGAAACAATTTTGTGGTAAAATAAACCATTGCCAATTCAAAATGTGCAAGATCATCTTTGTGCTTCTTCATGAACATCTTTGCACATTTCAAGCTTTTGTACTAATGAATGTTGTGTTGCTGCATTACATGAGTAGAGAACTTCACAACAATTCTACCATCCTTCTTCCCCCTTCTTACATTTCATTCTGTTACACCTCTACAACAAGAATTTCCTCAAAACTTGTGTAGGCCTACTACTAGTGAATTGTTCAATCAAAGAAAATGGTCCAAGAGAGTTTGTTTGGAAATCATGATTTGAATGACATCAAATTTGAAAGTGAAAAATATACACAAGAAGGCAACACATATGTAGGTATCTAGATCAAACACATCAATTCTATAATGACTTTGAAATTTGGATTCATATCTTGTAATCTTTTATGCCTTTGAATTACTTCAACAAAATTGAAATGAAACAAAATTAACAAATGTTTAAGAAATCATATATATTCCAAGTGGGTGAGGTTATAAAACACATTGTAAAAGAGCTTCTCAAAACCAACAATGGAAAAAAAAAACACATCGAAGCATTTGCATCAAAGTCTATAAACGACATCCAAATCAAAAGGTGACATCGTGATAACCAAACTAGGAATACCCAAAAGTAATGGCATTGATATAAGTCAAGTGAAAGGAATTTATTATAGGTTTGGATACTATAGATCCAATCAATCAATTTGAAATAACTACATCAACATAGAAGATTCAGATTGCGAATGCAATTTATGCAAGTGAGCATTCACTTTTGTTGAAGAATGGGGCATTGTGTAAGAGGATTTCAAGAGGAATTTTTACTACATGAAAGGAACAAAGCACAACACAAAATACTAAGATATGACATTACAAGAAAAAGGAACTTTGAATTTTCCTCAACACTAGAATAAAAACATGTATCAGGTTATTGACTCCTTCATGGGCAATAGACCAATTCAATGGTTGCCTCCTCACATCCGTGATTTAATGGCATGAAGTAATAATGTTTATGTTGCTTTGAGGATGCTAGATTAAAGTTTATAGTATGTTCAAGAAGGCACATTTAAAATGGAAATGAGGACCATGTTGAAGAAGGTGCAAAAGTTGTAAGTGAATGTTCATACAAGCCAAAAGTTAGTCCTACAAAACATGTGTCTAATGCACCTACATCCCCCTTGCCATTTGTACCCTCACAACATCATGTTGTAAAAACCATGACACTTTCCAAGATTCTAATTGTTCACATACCACCAAATGGTTTTTGGGAATGACCAATTCATCTAGATACCATTGTCAATGACCATGTAATTCCAAAAAATAATTCAAATTGATCTATCCAAATAATTGGTCCTTTAATTGGCAAGAACAATGTTTGAAAACACAGGGGTCAAAAGGAAAACATTAATTGTCAACAATGTTATGGTGGAGGTCACAAAAAATGGAAACAAAATGCTTATAACATCGATCAGTAAGATACAAAAGACAAACTTGAAGATTGAGAATTGGAGGATTGAGTATTATAAGTTGAGAGATGTAGAAGCTAACAACACACAAAAAAACATGGTTTAAACAATCTTTGGACTTACAAAGGTTATGAAAGTCCTCAAATTGACAAAACCATGATTTGGAATCCTCCAAACAATGTTCACACTCCAAACAATGGTCACACATTGTTTTGAACAACAAAATAAATGAATCCATTTGATTGCATACGTATGAATGACTTTTGAATTTAGAGCACTTGCATTTTGAACTTGTAATTCAATTTGATTCTACTTTGCAATTTGGATTGAGACACATTGATTTTGTTTTGCAAATTTGAATTGAATCACATTATACAAACCATTTGGATTGAGGCCATTACACATGTTTTGGACTAAATTTCGTTGATGCCCTAAGCAAATTATTTGCATCCAACTATGCTCCAAATGTCTCTTGACCTTCAATGATTGGAGACCTTTTTTCATGGGCACTCCTTGTGTGTCACATACCTTGTTATTTCTCTACATGGTACTTGCATTTCAGGTGTGGTAACTTCCCTTGTAGCTTCTAATTCAAGAATCTACAAAATGTTGTCAATGTTTATTTCCTACCATCCAAATAACATGTTACATAATATGCAACAACAAGTAATCAAGTTAAGGATCATTGTAATGTGCAATTTTATTCTCCCATGAAGTTCATTAAATATTTTTTTCAAATCCCAATTGCATTCTCTACTAGACCTTCTTCTCTGAGTGAAAGCATGATTAGGTGGCTCAAAAGTGGCATTTGAAAGTGCTTACTCTAACATTAATGATTTTTTTGCAATTTATTCATAAATCTTATAAATATCCCATATTTTTTAATCATAAATATTAATAAACCAACCTATGAATATCCTTAAACATGTGATTGATCAAAAAATCCATGGAAAAGATTTTTTTTTTTGATGTGAAATGGACTTTCAAGGATAAATATTTACAACAATTATGTCATTTAGAACTTTTAAAAATTAAAAATATATATATTAGGAAAGTTTCAATGCACTTCACTAATAAAATCTTCATTTGATAATGGTTTATTTTATTTTATTCATTTTGACACTACTTTGACATTTTTTTGAGTCCACATTTTTCATTTTCTCTATGTGACAAACATGGTGTTGTCATTTCAAAAGTCCATTATGAGTCCATAATCTTCTTATAATTCATCGAAATTTTTTATGATGGTTCCCATTAAAGTTTATGACAACATGAATAATTAAAAAATTGACAATGTCAATTTTGATAATAGCTTAAAATTTTACGTTTGTATGTAATCCAGAAAATTTACAAATGTGACAATCTAAACTATCCACTTATTTATGGGGAACCCCTCTCGTGTTTTTTGTTGAACAATCTTTCTAAATTGGTATTGTCATCCCCTTTGGATGTAAACAAGATAACATGAACCACACCTGCTTGCTTAGGGGACTACTTTTAAGGGTTTGAATATTTTTAAAATTTCAACAAAATTTCAAAAAAGAAAAATTTCTTTATATTATTGTGACAAAATTAATGTAAAACTTTCAAGATATATGTAATTTTCAAAAGTTTTGAAATCTATTTATTATGGGGAACACCAAATTAAATTAATGATTTTAAACGTGAAAAACTAAACACACGTTACACTTATTGTGGCTCATGTTAATGTGACTACACCCCTTCTCTATGTGGTGTGATAATCTAATCAAACAACAAGTATCCCTTATCCCCTAATAGATAAGGAAGAATAACATCTTGGCATCTTGAGCTTTTTGGATTGAAAAGCTCATGGAATTAAGCTTAATTATAAAACCTTGATTTTTGCAAGACCTATGAATCATTCACATTCCTTGGCAACCCCACAAATAGGTCCATGAATTTTTTTAATCATTAACTACAACTCAAGATAGACCACATTTTACCCTCTGGTCTTGTGGTAGTATTAGTCTTCATTAAATGGGCCTATTGGTTTAGCAATGGCAAAATTAGTACCATTAATAGCTCCCTCAATGCTTGGAAGGTTGCAAAAACTTTTAAATCTTTCATGACTACATCCATTTTTGGTCAAATTGGCCATGTGATCATGTTGCTAAACATAATGTTACTTGTTATTATGACTTCTCAAATAATAAGAAAAACTACAAATCTGCCTACAACAAAAAGCTTGTTACATATTAACAAGTTAATGCCTTGAACTAGTTTGTGAATTGCACATGCAACATGTAGTTCAACTAGAATAACAAGACGATACTTTGTATTTTGCTTCCAAATTTTAAAAATTCAATTGGTTAACAATGTCAAACAATGTAGTTTTGGTCATACAAAAAGTTCTTACCAAATATCATCAACATATTCAATTACCAAAAAAATGGTTATGTTTTTTGGTTTAACCCAATGCCCATGTTCACCACTTAGAAACCCCAAGTTGCATCCCATTCTATAGCTATGAAGACAAATGGTTGTGTTAAAAAATTGTAGATTTGTTGTTGTTGAAATATTTGCATTGACATTTGGAAAACAATATTGACAATGTAATATATATCACATTGTCTAGAGCATGTTCACAAGGAACATAAGGATGTTTATAAGAAGACCAAGGTCGTTGTTTACATCCATGTAAACCAAACCAACTATAAAAAGGATCACAAACACAAAGCATGAAATGAATTATACACTCACTATTACAAAATGTGGTTGTAGTTCACTAGTCCCTGTCCATTAGACCAATGAATTCACTACTTCTTTACTAGTCCCCGTTCACTACAACTAGTGAATTCATTCAAAATCCAGTGAAATCACTTGGCGTACATGGACACCTTTTGTTGTAGTAACTAGACAAGTTGCATAATGCATTGACAAAAAGCAAAAAATGATCAGTAAATAGTTTGAAAGTTGTAATGTCAAACTTCAATTAATTGCATGAAATTAATTGGAAAGTAGGTTGAACAAAACTTGGATAAGTTGCAAAAAAATTGTGATTGAACTACAAATGAAATACTGGAAGTGATAACATGCAAAAGGAACAAAGTTTGGAAGGAATGTGCAAGGATTTGAAAATAAACCCAAATGATTTGCAATGCACAAATGACATACTTGAAAAGATTACAAAACACATGTTGAAGCAGATGCATTTATTTCTAAATGGTAATTTTTGAAAATTTTCAATCACTAAAAAATAAAATAATAATAAATCATATTTTAATTTTACAAATCAATAATGAATTTTTTTTCAAAGATTTTTAATAACCAAAAGTGCCAAACAAAATATAGTAAATTTTTTATATTTTTATATCTCGATTTTAAAATTAAAAAATGAAGTGCTTTTGCAAATAAGTGAGAAAAAAATAATCATATTTTAAAATCATTTTCAATGTGTAGCAAAATATAGGATCAATAATCAAAGATTTGAACATCATATTTATTTACAAATTACAACCACTTTCAATACATCTTCATAATGGATTATTATCGTCACTTTGGTTGCATAAAGGAGATCCTTTAATATATAGTGCTCATAAATGCAACAAAATGAAACAACAAAACATTCACAAAAGAAAGAACCATCAAATACAAAATTAACATAAAATTTACAAGATGCGTAAGTTCAAGCATACATAATAAAATGTGGAAAAAATGAAATTTGACATAACAATAAATTAGCAAAGATAAGAATACTAGAAGAGCATTAAAAAAATCATAAGAAAGGGAGAAGATAACCTCTTAATATTCACAAATCTTCTACTTCATTGCAATCTTTACTTGCATAGCAATTGAAAATGTGGTCCCTCTTGCAAAACATAAGTGGAATTAAGAAAATAAAGTGCAACAAACTTGCAAAACACAGTCAAATATAATGTGACAACCTAAATAAAACAAACAACTATCATGCTAGAAGGAAAGCGAGGAGAAGGAAGGTAGGGGAAGGAAAAGAGCATGAAAACAAAGAAAGTTGTGAAAAGAATGAAGAGGAAAATGGGGTGTGAGAAGAAATGAAAGAAGAATTAGAATGGAAAGAGATGATGTACCTTCATGTTATCAGTACATGCATAAATGTAGATGGTAGGGATTAAATTTTTACAATGGCAAGTTATTGTGGGACCATTGGCACCATGTGTGGACCAGTTTTGTGTGTGAAAATGGTTTGGGACTTAAACTATGTGTAAATGTAAGTGTGAGTGTAAAATCATTTAAATTTACTTTATGTTATAAACTACGTTTAAGCATAAGTGTAAATGTAAAAATAAACACATGATTTATATGGTTTTATGCGACTATGCAAAATAATGTAAGTGTAAAACAAATGCATTTATATGTTTTTTACATGACCATGTAAAACAATGTAAATTTTTTTTTTTTTACTAAAAGATTAGGGGATTTCATAATGTTTTTGTTGATAGGCCAACCAAATGGCCCATTGCAAAAAAAACCATCAAAACATTCACCCACAACTAATTAATATGGATTTAAAAGATTGTATGATCATTAAAAATATGTAGTAAAGTTACCCATAAAATAAAGAATACACAACACCAAAACCCTAAGTTTGGTCATAAATAGGGTGAAATTAAAAAAACTTCCAAGAAAGTACATTAGTATTCAACCAACGGTGAAACTTAGAAAATCATCAATTTTTGTGGTAAATTAAATTTCATCTTGTTTTTCTTTTCCCCTAAGGGCTTCCACTATTGCTCCATATTGTATTTCCACTATGCCTACATGTACAACTACTATATTTACTTATGCATTAAATGTTGAGTTTCAACATTTCATACCCAACTTTAATAAAATTTCCTTATTTTATAGATACCACAACAAAAGAGGTTTGGGGGCAAAAGGAGGCCCAAAGACAAGGTGGGTTTACATATAACTTTGATATATATATTTACACTTACATGCCCAAAACATTTACATGAGGTTGTGTAAGCATATTTGAAAAATATTAACAATGATTTTATGTAAGTGTAAGTGTGGGCATTAAAACTTAGGTATGCATTGGTATTTATATATGTATGTTACCTCGAAATAAATGAAATCAAGGAATCATTGGGATGAGGGAACCAATAGATGAACCTAGCTTTGGTCCTAGGTTAGATGGGACCTACCCAGGAAACTAATCTTTGGTTTTCTAATAAAAAATTTATAACCAAACTCAATTGGGTCTGTTAAGCTTGAAGTTTAAAATTGGAACTACACCAAACTTGTTTTTAAAACCCAATTTTTGTTTCAATTATAAGGTTTAGAACTTTAAGGTTTTTCTTTTTGTATGTCTTTGTGTCTCCATCAAGTTTTTTGCTTCCTTCAGGGTTTTATTTTTTGTGTGTTTCTTATCTCTCCATCGAGCTTTTCACCTCCATCACATATTGTGAATTGTTTTACAACTTATCATTTATGCCTTGCACTTTACATTTTATTTCCATTTCCCAACCCTCTACAATTCATCTCCATTGCATTGTGTTGATCTCCATCACCTTGCACTCTATAATTCAATATCATCATCAAATGTTTTATAACTTGGTTTGATTATTTTGTGTTCAACATTGAATTTCCATCACTATGTTTTTTGTAGTTGTGTCCATTAGCTTGCGTTCTACAATTTGTTTCCATTGTTGAACATTTTGTCTTCTATAATTTATTTTTATTATGTTATGCTCCATGTCAAATTTCCATTGCTTTGCACCCTGCTTGATTAATTTGCATTATTGTGTTTTTTGTAATTCATTTCCATTGAATCTCCATCATTGAACTTCCAATTTCTTTTGGGGTTTTGCTTTTCATCTAATTCTTTTGTTTCCATCAAGTTTTTTGCCTTGGCCATCACTACTCCATGGTGAATTTCCATGGCATTGGTTTCACTACATTACATTATATCCACCCACCCCCCACACCCCACCTCTTCAAGTTATTATTTTGTTTTGCTAGTTGGTTTTGTATTTTTTTGTTCAATTTTTCTCTATGTTTTGTGAATTTGCAGGTTGCTTCGTCCATCATCCAAATCACACAACAAAGGTTACCCATCCGGATTGCATGACAAATGTCAGCCATCATCCTTCACAAATGACATATGTCTTTTTATTTTAGACTTCATTTCATTTTTTATTTGTGTTTGTATTTTATCTGTACATTGTTTTTTAATTATCAAAGGTTGGTGTTGATTTTGTTTTTTTTTGTTAAGGTTTCAAGATATGGACAATTTGCACAATGAAACATTGATCTCCCATGTTCATGCTATGGTTGACCTTAGTGTTGAATTTGTAGACAACCCAAATGACCTAGATTATTGTGGTTCATCCTCTACATCAACTTCTATTGGTTGTGTTGGTAGTCCTAATATTACTATAAATGGAAATTTGTTTACCATATTACAATTGATAAAACTTTATGGTCAACTTTAGAAATCGAATAGACTTTTGGAAGTTAAAGAGTTGCAATGCTACAACATGGGCTTTTATGCAACAAACAAGGTGTTACCCATGTGTGCAAGAGGTGCCACCTTCCAAGATGTTGTTGAAGGAACAAGATGGTCAAACTTGGAAGAACCATGTGCATAATTTTGTGCCATGTCACTTGCCACATATGATGGTTAGGTTGCTCCATCTTTAGTGATTATCCTTGCAAGGCTACGTTGATGTTGTGTGAGCAGTTTACAAAAGCTACTACTATGTTAATTTGTGATTGGTGTTCCAAAAATTGGCATATGAAATGTTTCACAGTGCCATTGGAAGAAATGTTGGTTGGAAAATAATTTTTCCCTTGGTGCACAAAATAAACCTAGGTGTTTATTCCTATAGTTTGGTAGTAAGAAATAACCCAAATTGTTTTTCAAAATGAATTCACATTTGGATTTTGGATGAAGAATTGAAGGATTGCAACCATGCAACTAACAATGGGGCTCATATTTGTACATGGCCTACTAAAATTTACAAAAGAATGATGAAACTGATCCCAAACAGTTCTTCAAAAATGAAAAAAAATTGAAAACCAGACCTATTTGATCTTTGAAATTGAAAAAGTCAAATGCTTTGAAATTGAGGATGGTTTGAAATTCACCCAACCTTGCTATTTACAAGGTAATAGTTGTTGAGTGGGCCACATGGAAACTGACTGTAAGGCAACCTTTCACATTATGGTCTTTGGCCTTTTGAAATCTCCAGCCCAACTTAACCCACTCAGTGTGACTTCTTATGCCACTTGAGCCCATAAATAAATGTATTTTGTTGACCCAAGGCCATAGAGTGGAAAGCCAATTGGGTCCAAGTCTTGGGCCCAAGTAGGGACTCCTCTTTATGTATCCTCCTCATCCTCTCCCTCCTTCCTTCCACAATTCAAAAGATGGCTTCAATCCAATGGCGAAGAATTTAAAACACATCAATAAAGTAATTATACAGCTCGGTCTGCCCAAGAAGTCAAGCTTCCTTTTATGAGCGTTCCCTTGTCATGAGCCAACCCAAAAACTAGCTTCAATATAATGCCATGTAAGTGATCACCATCATTCTTCAGTTCTTTGACTTGGGTCCTAGTGTAAGACCTTTGGGGCCAATTTGGCCAATAATGCTCCATTTTGAGGTTGGCCAGTTCTTGACTCCCTAGTGTAAATGGAGCGTAACTACCTAACAATGACTTCTGCTGATCACATTAGACCTTCCCTATTTGAATTTTAAAAGCTTCCATGCTTTTACCCTGGGGGAGGCCTGCTCTCATGGCCACACCTAAATTTCAGGCTTACACCCTCAGGTTACCATCAATGTTGGGTGGTATTATAAACAAGAACAGACCCTACCGGCCGATTAAGGTGGTTCTTAGGATTGATAATCGTGGTTCTCAAAAAATCAAAGACCCAATGTTGATGTATATTAATGGTTCTCAAAAAATTAAAATAATCAAACAATCAACCAGAAAAAAGTGGACTTTTTTTACCAATTCTTTCATGAAAATCACAACGTCTTTAACATTTTTTGAAATAAGCAGGATTGGTGGTTCTTTGATTCTGATCTTTTTTCAAAGAAATGAAACCAGCAGTTCTCTGATTCTAAAATATTAAAAAACTGGAACTAACAGTTCCTTGAAAATTCAAATAACTACACAACACTTGTTACCACCATCAAGGTAGGACCCTCAAAGTAGGGAAGGCCTGTTGGAGCAGGCCTCCCCCTAGATGGGTACACAACATGTGATTGGTGAGAACTTAAGAAAATTGAAAAGATACTGTGCAAACTTTATGGGCATGATTTTTCTGTATAAAATAAGCTAAAGTTGCTGAGGATCATGCACGAGAAATTTCCCAAAATGGGGGTACTTCCCCCTTTTTCTCATTTATTTGAGGTATGCACATCTACATACACAAAATGACTTATGTGTTTAAAGTTTGTACATAGTACTAAAATTATCTGTAAAATCAGGAAAAGACGGCACCAGAACCCTCTGTTGGTGTTCTTTTCACACACTGGGTTTCAACAGGGCATGAAACTCGGTACCAATCACTGCTGCTATGTATACTGACTGTACTTATAAATGTTCTCGAGCCTGGTGCATTTAACCCTGAGTCTCAGTATTTCATACCCTTATTTAATAGAATTCCATGACTTTGCGGACAACAGCCAAGAGGGGCATCAAATGGCGTGTAACTCAGGCCCAACAGGGCATGACTTTTGGGATAACTCTAGTGTGTGAGTTTTTGTTGTCACCTACAATTTGGTGATGGATTTTCCTTTTTGGTAGGTACATGGGCTAGACCTTGTGCAATTTGCATGATGATGAAGCAGGTCTAAGTTCTAACATCTCTATTCAAGTCATTTAATGGGTTCCTTAATTTTCCAGCCATATTGCAAGTTGGTATAGGATATAAATTGCACAAATAAAGTAAAGTACACAAATATGTTGTAGTTTATGGTACAGTATGTCTCCTAGGCAATGGATAGATTCAATCCTTACTTACGGGAAGAATGTCAACTTCTCAATAAGTATTTTGGCTCTACCAAGATAGTTTATCAAGCAAAATTCACTTCCTTAACCACAAATCAAATCTATTCATCAAAAATCAATGGGCCCTCTCATCCTGGGTCATTGACAATTTGCAAATGGATATGGTCTAAGACTGACCATAATTTCAAATGTGAAGTATAACAAATATTCAGAGAGGATCCTTCTTGTGGGTACTGTTTATTGACCAATGCATTCTGCCAGGGTAGTGAGCAATCAAGGTAAGAGTTCAAACCTAGTCAGGTCAATGCAGGCTGACTACACTGATTAGCATGCATTTGGCATCTCATGACTGAATGTGTGGTGTGAAAATTTCATATCCAGTTGTTTTATAACTCCTACCTAGGGAGATTGTTTTGTGTTCAACCATAGGGTAAACTTAGATCATTTGGGTGTTATGTGCATCCCAATTAAAATAGAAATGTGTTTGGTGATGGGAGTCATTCCTTGCGGTTTTGAAAAAATCATTGCCCAACCTTACATGAAAGGTGTTTGGTCATAAATGTGAAGTACCACATTATGAGAAAAATTCCAAACCATTTAACACTTAAGATTTGTGTGATAATAGGGGTGATTTAATGTTGGATTGCAAGATTTAGGGCTTTGGGTACAAACCATCTTCCAAGTGCACAAATAAAACTTCAACTTTCAATGTACAACATCATTTTCTCATGGAAACACAAAACACATTAATGACGCTAAAGAGCATGCAACTTTCCCCCATTGTAAGCACATTGGATTCCCACCAAAATATGTATTTGAATCACATGTTCAACTAGAAAAGCTCCATGTTATTTGAACTTGAATTACATTCCACCTTTTCCAAAATCTCTTACAATTGCTTCAAGAATGTTAGAACATCTAGATGAGCTTCAACCTTTTTCTTAAGCTTCTATCTCCTAAGACTAAAATGTTGGAAAATAGTGAAAAGGAAAAAATAAAATCTACAATCAAGAGAAGGGGAAGGGCATGTCAATGTAGGAACCAACTCACAAGATTATGAAATACAAGGTAATAACTTAGATCGATCTACACAAGCATTAGTTGTAGAAATCAAAAAATTTAGTGTAGATCAACTTTACCAAGAAAAATATAGTAAGTATCTACATTACTATTGGATTCAAGGACTTGCAATCTCAAGAATAACAAGGAGTTTAAGTAGATATGATTCTAAGACATTTTTTGGTATTGTAATTAAGCAAATTTTTAAATACACACCTATGGCTTGCACATCAACCACAAATGTCACTATAGCATGGGATGATTTTGCAAACTTTCATGCAATAATGTTTTTCTAGTGATGCATTGGAAAGTCATGCACTCCTCAATTATCCATAATTAACACATTTTTTGAAGCCTTGGGATTTTTATAAGAGGTTGAACTTCATACCTCTTGTAGGTCCTAATTGAACACTGCCAAGTTGTTGGAGACTAAAGCCAAGAAACAAAAGGTTGTCATCATGTTTAATATACTTCGCACAAGCGACAATTTGGAACCAACAATAATAGAAAAGGAAAACATTCCTCCTACACAAACAACACAAGCAAAGAAATCAACACAAACAAACAAGGTTCTTGCCCTAACCCAATGAAGAAGATGGATCACTAAGACCTTGGAAGAAGCAATGATGCAATGAAAAAAGGTTGGGCCTTTTTCAAAAATGTAAGCAAGTTTTGGCACATACCTATCACCTTTCTTTTAAATTACTGAAATGACATGACAAGGTGAAAGAAAATAGGCCCATAAGGTGTGTTAATGGATGAAGATAAACCATGCATGGCTTGGGCTTTGGGTATGTAGGATTTAGGACTTTCCATTACCTTGCTCAAAAATGGTAAAACTTACTCAAACTAAATTGATCTCTTTTAAAAATGGATTGTTTGGAAACAATTGGTGGTATTGGTTTTAGCATTAACATCTAAAGCTTAACATTCAACTGTAGGACTTGAAATGTGCAAATCAAAAGGTTTGACAAGTTAGTCATGCGGTAGCTTCTACCAAAATTTGCAAACACTTTACACTTACCACAAGTTTAAAATTGACCACATAATTTGGAATTCAAATGAAACATAGATTTAAGCAAGGTGATGGTGTAAGGCAAAGGTTGTAGCAAAAGGGGCTCACATCAAGTTTATAACACCATTCCCGAATCCAAAGAATGGCTAATAGTAGATTGTGTTGTGAATGTAGGAAGGGGTTCCTTGCTTGGATTTTACATATTCAAGGGTGAATGGATTATAGATGATTACATTAGACATTGCAATTTAAAGACATGCATGGCAATGCAAACAAAAGCATGGATGATGGTTTTCCTATTCAAAAAATTCTTTTTATTTTTTACAAGTTCAATTCCAAAGGCATTTGTCCATCAAGTTGACATCTACTAGTTCTAAATGGGTATAGTTCACATGTTACATTAAAAGCCATAGAACAAACACAACAATTTGGGTTAGATATGGGCACCTTCCCTTCTCACATTTCCCATGCTCTACAACCTTTAAATGTGGGTTGTTTCAAGCCTTTCAAAACCATTTTCAAGAAGAAAAAAAAGGCAATGCCATGGTTAGAAACAATCATTATAAACTAAGCAAACAAGCACTTGCTAGTTGGGTGGACAAGGCTCTAGATCAAACGTTATCCAAAAAAAACACCATGAGTAGGTTTAAAGTAATAGGAATATGGCCTTTCAATCCCAAGGCCATGGATCATAAGACAAGACCATGTGATGTATACATAATAGAACCTGTTGACATTGTAAATGAAAACAATGATGCATTTTATGGAATAGTTTATGAAAGTTAACAATGGCAGAGGATGGAACTACCACACAATTAATGAACATAACAACTCTTCAAGATGATGTAAAAAAAAAATTTCAATCTGCTAACCAAAAGCCATTAGATTTGAAATATTATGTGGAAAATGCAATTAAGTCCATGTACTCTTGCAAAAGAAATTGAACCTATGGAAGCTACTTTTCATTTGTTAGTTGACCTAAATTGACTTAGTCCCACTTGTGAAGTCTATAATTTTGGAATGGAATTCAAGTTCTTTTATATTTGGCCAATCTATTGTCCTTGCCACATTTGTTTGCAATGAAAACAAAAAATTTCATTTAACATGAGGAGCATTAGGAGGAGGTGTCAATCAATAACACAAGACAATGATTAAAAGGAGGTGCGAATCACTAATAGAAGACAATTAATAAAAGGTAGTGATCAACAATAGAAGGTAATGATCAGGAGGAAGTGCCCATCACTAACAAAATAGGATGATTAGCAGGAGACAATGATCACCACATTACAAGAAAAGTTGTCTTTTGCAACTTGATTTATTACTAGGTTGTTAGTCATGGAAGACATCTATGACTACATGATCATGTAGTCGAATAGGACATGTTGTTTAGGACACCTAATCGCTAGTGTGGGTTAATCACAAAACAATTTGCAACTATGACTTTTATAACTATGAAATCATGGAAGTCATTAGTGCTTGATGAGATCCATAAATTATGGCCCTTGGATATAACTCATTAAATATGAAATAAATATGTTTTCCACCCATGTCATTTAAACATGTGGCATGTAGACACATGGTATAAAAGTTGAAAACCTAGTTTATATGTTAGGAATGTAGGCTAACTTATCTAGCAAATTAAGCTAGTTAGGCTAGTTCATTAAGTTGCAAGTGTGAGGATTTGAACACTCACCTCCACATTGAGGGAAAATGTCTTTAACCCCCATTTAACCATTGTAGCCTGGTATTATTTTTACATGACAAAAAATGTCACCATATTGTTATAAACATTTTTTAAAACCTACTTTATGAATTAGGTACCTAGCTTAATAAAGTAATAGGTAAGTAGTACCTAGAGGTAACAGTAAGTAGGTAGTAGCTAGGTATGTACTACCTATCTAGTATATAAGTAGGTACATATATACTATATAATATTGCTAGTATTAGCCCATAAGTACTAGCTACTTTATAGGCAGCTGATAAATAACTAATAGGTAGTTAGCACCTAGTTATACTACTAACATAAATAGGTTATTAATGTATGTGGTTAATCATGTAGTCACAATGCAATCACAAAATAGTCATAATTTAGTCATGTAATGATAATGTAATTATAATGTAGTCACAAATTTGAGTAAAAATATATGATTACATGACTAGATTAGGACATTAGTCGTAAATGTCCAAGTCATGAAAAACACGTTTTGGCATTGTGTCAATATAAGAGGATGTGATCAAGAGGAGGTGATGATCACCAACAAAAAACAATGATTAAGAGGAAGCAATGATCACCAACAAACGAAGACAATCAAAAGGAAGTAATGATCATCAACAAAAGATGACAATCACAAGGAGGAAGGGATCACTAACAAAATAAGACAATTAAGAAAGCCAAAAATTACCAATAGAAGAGGACAATTAGGAAGAAACATTGATCACCAATAGAAAAGGACGACCAAAAGAGGTGTTGATCACCAACCAAAGAGGATAATCAAAAGGAGGCGGTGATCACAACAAAAGATGATTGGTGCCCGTCACTAACAAGAAACAACGATAAGGATCATGAGGCACCCCATCCCCAACAAAAAAAGATGATTGGAAGTAAGTGCCAATGACCAATAAAAAATAATGATCTACAAGAGGTGCCCATCACCAACATAAAACGATGATAAAAAAGAGGTAGTGATCAACAACAAAAGATGATGATTAGGAAAAGGTAATGACCACCAACAGAAGAGGACAATAAAGAGGAGGTGATGATTAACAATTGAAGACAATGATTAGGAAACAAGGAGATCTCCCAAAAGGTGACAATGAAGAAAACCAACATGGATGTGCACCAATGGTTGTGTAGATTGACCATGAAAAAAGGAAAACAATTGATGGGAACTAAGCAACTAAAGATGAATGCATTATCAGACCTTGGAGGTTGTGCAAAATGTGTGACATTGTTTGAAACTTTCATTAGAATATTGTTTGCAATAGTTTTGGTCATTTTTGCAATTTTTTATATGTTTGGTTATACTTGCAATTATGTTACAACTAATTTGTGACTATTTTTTTCTTCATGCTTTCAAGAGGAAAACCCTTAAATTTAGTTTTCATCCAAGAAAGACTATATATGTCCCATTAATTGCAAATGTCACCAAAATTAATTGTAGCCTTGCAAATATATTAGATTCCATTGAAAATCTTTTGAAGGTTATTGGGGGCATACTAGGATGTACAAGTAAATATTGCAAGTATCTATAATGGGTGTATTAAAATCTTATGTAATTTGTATTCATAACATATTAAAATATTTTAATCAGACATAAAAGGTATATATGTATATTTTGAATATATTTAAGTTCTATTTTGAATATATACAAAACATATTAAGGCCATATTATAGAAGTATCCAAGGTTTATTGTACCTATTGATTTTTTTAATCATTATTTATCATTAAACATTTATTATTGACATAAATGATACTTGTAACAAGTAAGATAATAAAAATAAAAATATGGTTAACTTACACTAGCTACTAATTATTGTCCACAATAATTACTTATATTTTCATTATATTTTATTATTATTATTAACTTCAACTATTATTGCTTATAATAGTTCATATATTTAGTAGGTAAATTAAGCTAATATAGAATACATACTAGGAAATAATTGCAAATAGGTTATGACTAAGTTGGTCAGATTTTTAATTACAATATTAATCCATATATTTTCTCTTCCATTTTTTAATGCAAAGTATATAATAAGGTGTGTTAGTTGTATTCAAAATGCAAATGTTATGCAAAGGACAAGCCAATAAAAGAGGTTCAACCTTAAAAATTAAACCCAAAATAAAATAGGATTATTTTAAATCTATCTAACTAGATAATAATTTAGGCCTACCTACTTACCTCCCTTGGCATACCTTCCTTACCTATCTACATAGATGTCAGATGTCAACATTTTATTGATTTTAAATTGAATGATCCAAATTTATTTAACTAATTCAAAATATTAAATACTAAGTTGCAATTAAATGTGCCACATGTCATGAAATAATTGGCCTTCAAAAAAAGTTGACCAAATTTGTATGCCATGTTGTAAATTTTTATTGTGCCATGTGTCATGATTTAAAACCATCCAGAATGAACGATGTGAAAAATTTCAAGATTAAATTTTTTTTTTGAAATATTAAAAAATGTTAACATCGTTTGTTGTTAATGTTGAGCAAATTAATCACATGTTAATTGCAAATGATAATATGTATACATTCAATCAAAGGATGTAAATGTATTTTGTTGACTTTTATTTTTCATTTAAAGACCATGTCGATTACAACTATGGTTGCATGCGACTAGTGGAATTTTAGTCATATATATTGCCGATGACTAGAAATTAATTGCAAGGACTAGTCACAACCTAATGCCCATTTTTCTTTTAATGTTTAAAGTTACACAAACCACATATTGCCCATGATTGCAAATATTCTTACACAAATTTGTGGTAATGATTTCTTTTGTTAATCTAGAAAATGAATATTTTTACATAAATTAATTCACATTTTTCACAAGCATCCATTTTTGTCAAGGGTCTATTTTTGTCCACATCTCAAATTTTGAATGTGCATTGGGAAGGAGCAAAATGTTTGGTCATAGGTCCATGTTAAGTGTTTGCTTAGGAAACTTTCTAACCAATGGAATCCCCTTCCTTTCGGGAGGCATAGCTTTCATGTTTTTCCATCAAGTCAAGTGATTCAAGCTATTAGGGATGTGCCCAAAGGTGGGGCACAAGTTCTCTTTAGAGCCCATAGGCAAAAAAAATGACTCTTAGTCTACATTTTTTCTTGGAGTCCTTATGCGTTTAGTGACTACCACTACCCTACCTCATTTCTATTCACATTATGTAAGAACATCTCCACCATTCCATCAACAAACAATATTGCAAAGTCCATGTATAGGCCTTTATGTAATTTGTTGACCCATAACGAGCTTTAATTTGATTTGTCTCCCCAAATGATCCTCTTGGCAAAGTCATTGGTATGTTGTCTCTTACGAGTTTGTGCATCCTCCAACAAGGTCCCTTTAGAATCTCACAATTAGGTTTCTTTTTTACTTTTTAAGGCACATTGGCATTCTTTTAAAAAATTTGAATCATACATGGATTTTCGATTTCACATTTCAATCTTGCACAATTCACTTCTCTTTTTACACATGTGCACCTCTCTATACATTTGTGCACCTTTCTTTAGACTTTCAACTTTTTTTATGGGCACTAATGTGAATCAATGAAATAAGCTTGATTGTATGTTCACAAAAATAATTTCAATAGCTCTAAGATGCACTTGGAAAGCCACAAGACCATGTTGTATTGAATGAAACAAAAGTCACTTTATAACATATGAACATCCATGAAATTGTTCAAATTTGTGTGATGTCAATCACATTGATTTCAATTTGATCGATTGTCTCCAGTATTATAAGTCTACAATGTTATTTATGATGATTATTTCATATGTTGCCTTGTTTGTGTGGATGGTTATAGGAGCGAACGATTGTGATTAAATTTTAATGATGATCCATGTTGTTGTTAAAACTTGAAGTCATGTTTTATGTTTTGAAAACTCCTTGTACCTTCATAATTTGAAATATTCTTGAACTTCTTTTGAGAAAAAGGTTGTTTTCAAGCATTATGAAGAAATATGCAATTGTGCTCTACTCCTCCAAGATGTTTTTTTTTTTCAATGTTGTTGTGATCATGTTTGCTATGACTTGGGTTTGTTCTTTCATTGTGCGCTATTTATTGTTTGCCAATTTGCTTTTCGCAACTCTTGTGCCTTGTGAATGTTTTGTATTATAATTCTTAGATCTAATGGTGTTGCAACAAATTTGACTTCATGACCCATCATGGGATGTTTTTTACCACCTAGCAATGTATGAAAGTAAAGTTCTAACCCTTTGGATGTTCTACTTTCTAGAATTTGAAGGTATCTGCAAGATGTTCCCATGGTTTGCACTTGATTCTTGGAAGCTTCAACAACTCCAATTCCTTAATGAACTTGGAGACATCATGTTTGATTATTCCCCATTTTGTTTCCAAAGACCTTGCTAATCTATATGCATAAAAAGCCAAGCAATTTTTGTTGTGATGTTTGAAACTCCTCTCCCAAAACGTGTTGCATTTCTAACCATTGCCTATGATCATATCATTTAAAATGAACAACAAAGTTGGCATTCTTCTTCAAGGACAAAGTTTTTCCCCTTCTTCTTGCTTGCAATAATATTAACAACTCTTATTGTTGCCAAAAGATCTTAGTTTCGGTGCATACAGGTTTATACCACAAAATGCTAGTGAAATACAATATAAATGTCAAATATCATCATGGTATCCTTATGCATTATGGAGGTTAAAAAAATGATTCTTGTAATCCTAGTAGTAGTTATACCATATGCAAGTGACAATGGATGCCATCATGTGTGCAAAACACAAATGGCTCCAACAAATTACAATTGCAAGGACATTGTTTATAAATAGTAAAAATGCTCTAATGGAATTACATTATATTCTAGTTCTACATGTTCCAAAATGGTTCAATTTTAGGTTGCCAACTAGACATTGGACATTTAATGCCAATTTGATTTAGATTTATGATTTAAAAAAAACTATGGTAAATAGGCCAATGAATAAATATTTAAGCTTTCAAAAAACATGTGTTCATTCTTTTGTCAATTTCAACCCTAAAGGTTCAAGGGCTTAGGTAGCCCTTCACCTAGCACCACTATGATCATTTATAAACCTCCATTTGGGTTTGAAACAAACAACATAAAATCTCCCAAAGTCAAGGGGGCCCAAAAAAAAGTTCAATCTTGTGAACACATATCCTACCATGTGCAACTGAAGTGCATCCTATAATTAAGCATGCTAGTCTTCATACACAAATATTATCCTTCTTATTATCAAAGGATGTGGACTTAATTCCCATTTAGAACATAAAACTTGTGCAAAAGCACAATTCACCCTCCCAAAGGTAAAAAAATGTAGATTGTGAGGAGTGATTACTAATTGCCAAACACAAAGAGGCAAATGAATGGGCATATTAATTTTGGTATAAGGTAGTTTTGAAACCCACTTATGAATAAAAAAAACCCATCTTCAAATGCAAGGTTTAAAAACCCCAACCATAAGTTTTAAGAATAGATCATTTGATTATACAATATCATGGAATGGTTATTATGTTTGCTAACATTCCATCTTATGAATTCTTTGGATATCTACTTATCAATGGGTGTTTGGTGATGGGTGGTTATACCCTAGTGAAATTAGTTTCCAATGCAACTAATTTCTAATAGGTAAATGCATGTTTGAAGAATGAATGAAAAAAAGATTGGATTGGATCAAACAAAGCTTGAATGTTAAACTAGTTTTTTAGACCCTAGTTGTGTTGAATGGTTAGATGCCAACTTTTGCATTGATTTGATCATTAGAGATGATGAATTGGCCATTAACCATTTGTTTTGACTACCTAGTACCAACCTTAGTTCCCCATATTTGACCGATTTCCAACTTTTTGTATTCATTCACTTATAGTTTCCATATGAATTAGTAAATTTCCAAACTAATATTGCTGCTGCTAGTTTTTGGGACCTTATTAAATTGTTTTAAAAATTTAATGTTATTATTTACATATAAATGTTATGTTCAATCTCTTTTCTTCGTCATATTTGGGGATATTAATTCAAATCCAAGAAACGTCATTTGGAACATTTTGGATAAAATTATTGACAACATTGGGAAAGGAGGAATACCATTGAGGGTGCCATAGACAAACCTTGGGAACAATTGAAGACTTGGTAAGGACTAGCAAAATCTATACTTTTTGATTTTTGGGACAAAGAAAGTGTGCCCCATCCCTGCCAAACATTATTGAACAAACCATCATAATAGGTAAGGAACCATTTTGCAAATCAAAGTTTCATGCACTCAATGAGAAGGCTTAGGGGGAGTTTTTTTAATTCTTTTTTGTTCCCAATGTGTTCCCTAAGACATTCCCAATATCCCATATTGTTTGGCCATGATTCAACTTTCATGTATGTAATTTGTAAAAGGGGCAGGTGGGGAGGTGGGTGATGCGAGTGGCAAAGGGAAGCACGACAAAGCTTGGTTCTATTTTGAGGACAAAAGCAAATTTAGACTTCTATGTTGGGGAGTGCCCCATGTTTGAAAAGTATTGGTGGTGGGCCAATCAAATGGCTCCTTCTAAGAAAAAGAGAAAAAAAGAGAAAAAAAGATTATGTTCCCCCGCCCCCCTTTTTTTAAAGCACAAAAAACGAAAAGAAATATCTAATCTAAAAATTAAAAAAAATTCAACAATATGAAAAGGTGCTTAGGATTTTATACTTTCATATTTTGAATATCACCAAATTTGGCAAATATACTTGTGGACTATCACCACTTTAGCAACATCACAAAATTGGAAAAAAATAAAATAAATACTGGCCCCCACCCTTGAGTCTTTTACCCTACACTAATAAATTACACTACATTTGATTTGTAATTTGCAAATTACAAATCAAATGTGACTCTAAATGATAAGATGAATAAAATTTTCTGTTAAAAATCTGAATATTTTGACATCATATCAGGAAATATTCATAGAAAGCTGAGTTGTAAACATGAACTTGGAATTACTTGGAATTTATGAGATTAAGTCCAATTGCAGATAACCTACATCATATTCTTATAATGAAAATGCAAAGTCTTATTAGTGTATTATTGGTGTCCTGATTGCTATGTTTTTTCATGACATGTATTCTAACGTGTAGGTGGTCTCCCTATTTTGAGAGGTGTTGTTGTTGCAGTAGGTGAAGGTTCTTTTAGGTTAAGTGTTTTTTCACGAGGTCGTCCTCCATTTCCTTATTCAATAGGCTTCTCACAACCCGACACGGTTCAAGAACTTGATGTTTCCCTTGTGGTTTGCCCTCTTTGATTGTTTGTTCTTTGGTCTTCTTTGAACATGGGTCCTTCCATTTTGTTCCTTGTATTTGCCCTTTTTTTTTTGTGGGTGTTTTGGTTTATTTATGATTGGTAGGGGGTCATCATTCTCGTGCTTTTATTTGCCTTGTACTTCTTGTGGATGGGTTCTCATCCCCGCCTTTTTTATGTATAGAGTTTTTCTTCCATACAGTGAGAATAAACTTAGGAGATAATAATATGCTTTGTGCCTAGCGGCAAGACTAGAATAGGAGGAGGGTAAATTATTTTGCTGAAATACATATAATAAATATATATATGTATTTTGTTAAACTTTTGAAAATCGAAAAAAAAAAAAAAACCTTATTCTGTCTGTCCATCTCTCCAGGATCTGCTGAGAGGGATGGATGACAAACAAGAGGAACCATTTTGATAGATGACCCACAAATGGATGGATGATAACAAGTTGGACAATAATGGATGGACGAGAACATCCAACTGGGTGGATGATGATGGAAGCTTCTAAAGCGGAGTCGGGGTTGCTGTGGCGCTGGCTGTGCTTCCTTGACCTCCGGTTTTGCGCGTGTCGTCATGGTCGCGCAGCAACGGCGTGTCCTCACAGTAGTCTAGAGCTCACTTGCCTATCTTCTTCGTCTTCTCCTTCCACCCACTTCTTCGTTTGCTTCTTTGTTTGTCTCTCGTTCTCGTCTGTGGCTCCTCATCCTGTACTTGACTTGAGGTCTCGAACCGCCCCTCTCCGTTGTTTGCTTCAAAGATCTGTGGTTTCTGGCTCTTTTTTCCGGTCTTATTATTATTTCCCGCATCTTCGCTATAGCCCTTGGGTTGTTGTTTTTCTTCCCTTTCTCTCTCACTCTGCTTTCCTTCATCCTCCCTTTCAGAGGGGGTTCAGAAATTTTTAAGAGCGTCGTCGAATCTCCCTTTTTTTGCCCCCTCTTTGCTGTGGAGTTTTTTTGTATTTGTTTCTGACTGCTTCCAGAAATCTTCGAATCTTCTCTTTTAGTTCCCATCATTACTGAGGAGGTTTGGGGATCTCAAGAAGATACTCTTCTTCTCATCTGCTTGATTGGGTTTTGGTGCGTCTGCTGCTCCCTTTGTCTTTTGCCTTTTTCTTCTCTCTTCCATTTTGCATCCTCTGATATCCTGGGAGATAGTTGGGAAAGCTTACGCCTTTTTTTAGAGCTCAAGATCTTCCTTCTACGTTTACGCTCAGGGGTGTGGGCGGGCTGTAGGTGTGAGGGAGGCAGGTAAGGGGGGATTTGTTTCTTTTGCAAGCGAGAGAGAAGGTTTTTGCTGCGTGCGGAGGAGGAGGAGGGGGGTTCGAGAGGGGAAAGATGAATGGGGCGAGTACATCGGAGACGGGAGCTGTTACAGGATCACCAGTGAAGAAGGAGTCAAGAAGGCCAAAGTATACCAAGTTCACACAACAGGAGCTACCGGCGTGCAAGCCGTTGTTGACGCCGGGGTGGGTGATATCGATCTTCTTGATAGTGGGGATCATCTTTATCCCAATTGGAGTCGTCTCGCTGCTAGCTTCCAACAAAGTGGTGCAAATCGTGCACCGATATGACCAGACTTGCTTGCCATCCAACACCACCACCAAGGATGAGCAATTGAGCTACATCCAAAATCCAAACACGGACAAAAACTGCACCGTCACTCTAACTGTCCCGAAACAAATGAAAAGTCCTGTGTATGTGTACTACGAGTTGGACAATTTCTACCAGAATCATCGCAGGTATGTGAAGAGCGTCGATAGCTCGCAACTGGAAGGCAAATCTGTTTCCGACTTGTCTAGTGACTGCAAACCTGAAGACTACGTGAATGGACTTCCCATTACTCCTTGTGGCTTGATCGCCTGGAGTTTGTTCAATGATACTTTTAATTTCAGCACTGTGAGCAACGAATATGTCCCTGTGAACAAGAATGGAATCGCTTGGAAAAGTGATGTTCAAAAGAAGTTTGGTAGTAATGTGTTTCCAACGAATTTCCCCAACAACAATCGGACAGGAACTTCACTCATAGGAGGTGCAGAACTGAATTCGAGTTTGCCTTTGGATCAAGATGAGGATCTCATAGTCTGGATGCGAACTGCAGCTTTGCCCAATTTCCGCAAACTCTGGGGGAAAATTGAGCAAGAGTTTCAGGCTGGTGACACCATCAGTGTAGCAATTCTTAACCGGTACAACACTTACAGCTTCAAGGGGAAGAAGAAACTGGTCCTGTCTACAACTAGCTGGCTGGGTGGCAAGAACATCTTCATGGGTGTGGCATATCTCACCATTGGTGTTCTGTGCATTGTTCTTGCATTAGTCTTCTTGCTCATCCATCTCAGACACCCTAGGCCACTTGGCGACCCCTCTTATCTCTCTTGGAACAGAAAGAACAGCCATGGCACTGACAATCTACGGTCTTGATTTTTGTTACCTATGTGTTTTTGACATCTCACAAAAATCTTCAACCCTATCTTCTTCCAGCCACTTTGTGGGACAAGTGCATGCTCAGAGCTGCTTGAGTTGATAGTGCTTGGAGGTTGAAGTTGAGTGCTTGGAAAGCTTGAGTTGCTGCAAGCACATGAATCTCCAACAAAAACTCTGCATCACAAATCATCAAGTACTTAGGCAGTTTCTTGAGCAATTTTGGGCTTTATACTTTTGATGGCCTTTTTTTCCTTCTTGTTCCTTTGTTTTTACTTAGTTTCTTATATTTGGGGGGATTGGGGGGCACAATAACATGTCCCCAGAAATATTTTCAATTTGAGTTTTTAGGCAAAACGCTATTTGGTGATAGCAGCTTTGGAGATCTGTATTAGAATTTGTTAATATTCTGTTATGTCTTCTTGTGGTGAGGACATGGATGGAGTTTGTTATCACAATATGTGCCAATTCAAAGTGTTCACAAATGAAGCAGATGAGATGCAGACAAGCAGTGTGTATCAATCTGCTGCTGTATGTATGCATTGTGAGTAACACTGTGGTTGAAATTGTGGTCTCCAGAGATTGTTTACTCTGCTTCATGGTCAAGGTAAAATTTGTATTGCAGCTTGAACTCCATTATCTCATGTTGTGCCTCATTTGTTTTATTACCAAGATGTGTAATTTAAAGATCATTGAGTTGCTAAGAACTTGTGGAAGTTGTCCTTTTTGTCTTCAGTACTCTAATTGAAAGACTTTATGCATGTGTGTAGAATTTGTCTTGTGGAATCTTCTGCATTGAAGCAGTTGACTTTTTGAGATATCATCACTCAATTCACTGGAATCTCATTACTTACACTCTTCACTGAAATATCATTACTCACAAGTCTCTAAGCCTCTGTGTCACCTCCCCAACATTGGAAATTGGAAATATAATTAGCAATAAGAAATAGGCATTTGGATTCAAATACATTGCAAAATGCCAAACATTGGGGCAGCATCAACCCACTCTCCACATGGCAGGTCAGTGCTAAAGAGTTTCTGATTTTGAGTAGTTAAATACTATGATTCAAGTACTTCTGAGGGGAGACATCATTGGATGCAAATATGCCAATTCCTTGTAGAATTCCACTGCAGCATAATGCCAGTAGGCCAGGACTTCAAACTGTACTGTCATAATGTCAAATTCCAGAGCTCCACACTCAAAGAGAAGGTAGCTGGTTTTTCCAACCTAGGATTTAACAGCACGATTGCATGTGATGATATGGAACTTCTGCCATTTTGACGGCTTATTTTCATGAAAGAGGTGACACAGACCTGCCTGGATATTCACCTGAAGCAAGAAGTGATGATTCCTTACTTGGTGAGCTGATCAAATATCTTGCACTGCTGTTTTCACTGCCCTCATTGTGATCATTGAGAATCCGCTGGCGAAAATCCTCTACCATTCGTGCGAGACCTTTCCTCAATGCAACCTTTGGCTCCCAGCCCAACAGGTCCTTTGCCTTGGAAATGTCAGGCTTCCTCATGTGAGGGTCATCTGCAGTGTTCTTGCAGAATTCTATGGTTGCAGCTGGATCTAGCACTTCCTTCACCACCTGCAAGAGTCACTTGCCTATGAGCCATGTATGAGCCACATATTGAGCAGTCAACATGCCCACAAATTGGTGAAGCAAAACAAAGCAATGAATGAAACATCTTAAGCAGGGTGGACTAGTCCATTCACTTCTGTAGCACAAACAAAGACACTGTGATGTAGGTACAATGACCACATACATACTGGTTCAGCCATTTTGAGCAGCTGGAAGAGGTATTTGGTAGAGTTTCTCAAATGCACTCACAATAGTGAGCAAATCACAACTTTGTGTTGCATCAAGTGAGTGAATGGTTTCAGACTCTTGACTTTACAAAGAGACTTGAGTGAATCTTCACTTGCTTTATTTGGATGTTCCTCACCAAAATACAAAAGGTTTTCAGAGAAATGTTTGGTTACATCAGACACTACCCAATACATTTTCAAGCAGCCAGTAGGCAGCTGTGTGATGACTGAATGGAAACAAAACAAGTCACTGACCTCAGCAAGCTCCAACATTGTGAATTCACTGGGGTTCCCCAGATTGAAGGGACCAACATGCTCACCCTCCATCAATCGCAGAAGACCTTCAACCTACAAGACCACACGTGAACATTGTCATGCCACACTTGACAAATGCATCAGCTCAACTCCTGTTCCAAAACACTCCTCATAGTTGGATCACAGACTCTTAACTGGGGCAACCCGCAGTTGAATAAATACAATCATCTCTTTTCAAACACTTTGTCTTCATGCCCCAAGCATCCTCAGGAGCACAACACATGTATGACAAGGAGGAGACAAATATGTGTACCAGATCAGAAATATACTGAAATGACCTGGTTTGTTTGCCATCACCATAAACTGTCATTGGCTCCTTGCGAAGTGCCTGTGAAGACAACATAAAGTGTGTCTATTGGATTACACAGAAAATTCAATTCTCATGGGTATGTGAAGTTGCTTGGCTTGCTAGTGCATCATCATTCTTTAGGAAGCCCAGGGCACATGCGTAATTTGTTGCCCATCAGGACCATTGTAATTCAAACATAGGACGTACCCTAATGCCCCAGAGACATTTAAACCACTAACTTGAATGGGATGGATTCACCAGTTTCTGGAACCCTGAATTCTAGATGGAGGGAACACCTCAGACATGGAGTGATCAAACCCAGCCCAGCCCATAGATTGTACCTTGCAATAAGTTTTCCTGGAGTCTCAACTTCAAGCTAGGCTGATGTAGGACATACAATTGGATATTACACTGAAGAGAAGGGATCTAAGGCAGAACAGACCTGGCTCACAAAATTACTGACAACTCGGCCATCATCAATACACATTCTTGGACCATATGTGTTGAAAATTCGAGCTATGCGAACCTGCACATAAGTGTCTGTTAGATTATAGTGCTGAGGTGTTCAAAGCCACTGACAACACTTTCTGCCAGTTTTGTAGACATCCATCATCATAATTGACAAAGATTAAGCTTTGTGGCATGTGACAGGGAACAGAAAAGTAGCTTTGTGTATAACAGCATTCCTCATTTCAATAAAGCATCCCACTTTCCATTTATGCAGAACAAAGAGGTTGAAGAGCTCAGTTTATCATGACATGCTAACTCTTGAATGTTCATTGCAGTTGTGACTGACAGCATTTTCAACTGGTTGCAGGGGTTTAATGAGCAAGTGCATCCATAAGACCACAATATCTATGAGAAAGACATGATGCACACTCCTGGCAATTTAAGAAGTTTGATCACCCAAGTATGAAAAATGAAATCATTCTCCAAATGCACCTACCTGCACATCAGCCCCTCGGTGGTAATCCATGGTCAATGTTTCTGCAGTGCGCTTTCCCTCATCATAACAGCTCCTTACACCTGCAGTAACCAGGAAAAAACATCATGGGGTGAGTGCTACCCCCAATCAGTTGTACTGTGTTGTACTATGTAGGAAGCAACAGACCAAAAAAGCAAATTACCTTTGCCTTCTGACAATAATATCTCTACAGCTTTCCAGTAATCACTTGACTGTATTCAAGCATGCGTTGACACCAAAAGCTCTGCAGCTTCACTAGTTCATCATTCTTCCTATCAATTGCATACTTGTATTTACGTGTGCCATATGCTTGTTTTCTTACAGCAGCTACTATACAACAACAGGAGCTGGGTTCAAGCTCAGAGATGAACCGATGGGGTTGACATTGCCCCAATAATCTTCTTTCTGAGGATGCTGCAAAGGATCTCCATAGACCTCACTGGTACTTGTAAGCAGAAACCGAGCCCCCACTCGCTTTGCCAACCCAAGCATATTCAGTGTACCCACCACATTTGTTTTGTAACAAAGGTCAAGTGCTCAACAACCTTCCTCAAACAGACAGACAATCCAAACCTGAGGAACTGGTAGGTCAAAGTAACCATATGTTTCTCTGGCTGGAGCAACATCAGGCAAGATTGCAAAGGAGAGCGCTTGGAACTATTTCTACAGAGCTTACAGTAAGTTCTGCACATCAGGAGCATTCTGCTGAACCTTTGGTAACGTTCTGAACTTCACTAAGGGTCTCTTTCCATCAGGGTGCTGTGATCACAACAGCCTAATGTGTAATTAATCATGTTAGGGATTCTGGGAACCCATGTTCTCATGAAAAAAAAGGAGAGATGTCACTGTCTGGTGAGTCACAGTTTGACACACAGCTCTCACAGCACTTGCAATTCATCAATCCTGCTTGACTGGTGAAGCTGCAACATGATGTGAGCACAGCTAGTTCAAAAAACATAATGGAAAGTTGCTGTGTCACAGCTGCCTAATGGCAAAATGTCCTAGACCAGCATGAGAGATGAGCATGATTGACTTCTGCAGAAACAGGAGCATTCCAGAGAATCCTGTAGACAATTCTATGACACTAACATAGTTGACCATTGTGGCAGGCAATGTGTTGTGGATTTGCAATGCTTCCTTTGGCTGTGATCAGGCTCAAATGACTTCACCAAAAAAGGGGGAAAGGAATGAGAAAAGGATATGATGGTCTTGACAGGATTGTGCTTGTAGTGGACAGGTGAGGCCGGACATGCAAGATGGTAGATCTGATCCACCTCCAAAAGCAGAGGTTCCACCACGTCGTGACGGATGAGCTCAAAACGATGATTCCCGAAATGGTGCATCACATTCTCTTTCCTACCTGTGAAGAAGTTGTCAACCACGATCACATGATCTCCCCTCGCCAAGAGCTTGTCCACAAGATGGCTTCCTACGAATCCCGCCCCTCCTGTGACTACCACTCGCAGCACCTTCCTCTTCAACCCCAATGGCATTTTCGCTGTGAAGGAGGATTGCTTCGGAACCACTGTGGTCGATCTTCTTCGCACTTGAATGCTGTTGTCCCTCCTAATACCGGGTTCTCCCGGTACTATGAGTCCTCGACGTACAATAATGCTCGGCGAGTCCTGCTCAGAGATCATTTGATCGGATAAAAGGAATTCCGTCTGGAGAAGAAAGAAGGCAGATGCGATCGCCATTCCCAGCACAACGAAAATGAGCCGCTGCTCCTTTAGCATATACTCCATCGGCTGCCTCCAGGAGCTCCAGAGTTTCGCAGGAGGCTTCGCCGCAAATTTTTCCGTCTGTGAGAGGTCGTCACGACGTCCATTACTACTCAGCAACATTCTCAACATTTTCTCCACTCGTTTTCTCACAATCGGAAAAGCTAATTGGCGAAAAAAAGCTTCGAAGTCCGACTTATACAAACTTTTGCACTTCCCAACACTTGCATCCGTTGTAGCACACATGCACTCTGCAAATCACACACCAGGAGTCGTGTTCTCGTTAGTACTCGCTTGATCATACCCAAATACACAAATCACCCGTCAACATTTTCCTTGAAGACACCACAATGCAATGCAGAATTCTGCACGAAACTAGCGAGGAAATAATCACGACGATCAATCACAACGATATGCAAGCAAACAAGCAAGCTCCACCTTTGCAGAAACTTGGCACTCATCACCAAAACACCCGTCTCATCGCGTCTTCCTGCCAAATTTTACAACTCAAGACACCAGAAACAACCTCGCCAAAACAGCTACCACCAAAATTTGTATGTCAACAAAACACATCGGAAAAGGTTGAGTCCAAACTCCACACCGCCGATACCCCTGTCCTCGTCCTCCGTCGCCTCCATTCCGAGTCCTTCCCCAGACCTCCCGCACAGACCACAGGAAGGTAAAACATGGGGGGACTTAGCAGCTTTTCCAGTGCCTTCCTCCCTTCGTCCCTCCCTCTATCGCTCCCTCTCTCCCGCCCTCTCTCTCTCTCTCTCTCTCTCTCTCTCTCTAGTGTTGCTGCGTACCCCAGGCCTCCTTCTGTGGGACACCTGAGGAAGGTAAGACATGGGGCAGGCAGCAGCTGACTGCCTCCCCTCTGTCGCTCCCTCCGTCCTTCCCTCTCACACTCGCGTTCCTTTGCTCCTTGGCTTCTCTACCTTTCTTCCCTCCACGGCTGATCGTGCACGCGTGCGTGCGTGCGTGCAAGCGAGCGAGCGAGCATGCGTCCGTTCGTCCGTCTCTCCGTTACACAAGCGTTTGGGCATTCACCTGGTTTCATTTTTTTTAAATCAGTGTTTTTTAAAAACAAATTGGCGAATTTTAGTACCACCGGCGACAAAATAATAGTCACATGCGAATGCTACAAAGGGTTTTTTTTTAATTTTAAATTTCTAATTTCGCCATATTTTGAGCGAAAACTGTCAGAAATCGCCAAACATTGCATTACATGGAGGTGTGCAGTACAAAGTGGGATTTGGAAAATTTTCAAATTTCCTCCCTAATCCCTAGTAGCCAGATTTGGCTCTTTTCTCTTGTGAATGATCGCCAGTCCACCTACTTGACAAATTTAATTTTTATAAATAGATATATTTTTTCTTAAAAAAACCCAATACTAATGTTGTACTCTCTAGCCGCCATTATTACTGGTGAAATTTCGTCAAAAAGCGAAATAAAAACTCAAAAAATTCGAAAATGAAATCTTTTTTGAAAATGTCAATCCTCAGGAGTCAGTATTGAGAAAAATAAAATTAGGAAAAATATCCAGATTTTTAAATTTGGTTTTCAGTATGTAGCCAAAAATATAGAAGGATGATCAGAGATTTTTGCTTCATATCTGATTTAGAGCCAAATTTGGCTAAATCTTTGTAGAGAGAAAAAATCATCACATTTTTTACACCTTCCTATTTTGATTGACACACGAATTGGAAGACCTGCCCACAAATTACTAGTGTATTTGGACACCACATCCTAAAGCAGAATTTGTCCTCCAAGAAATGCCCTCTCCAAGATATCTTGCATTTTTGGCTTTGCCTATCAAGGCAAGGATATTGTTAGTGTTTAGATTCATTATAGAGTATAGTAGCTTAAGGGATTTTTATAGGCCCCTAGGTAATAATAATAATAGGTCTATATATTTTTATATGAGGATTTTTTTTTGAAAGATGATATTTTGGCTTCTTGTGTTGAAACTTGAGATTAGTTACAAAGTTATAATATCTCGAAGGATTTTGGTTTCTTATAGAGGATTTTTTCTTTTTTGGAGATTTTTTTTATTTTTTATTTTTTTTTTGGCATGGTGAAATATTTGAATTTCCATAATTCTTCTTTTGCCTTAAGATACTTTTTTAATGTAAATGGCAAGGCCATGGTGTGACACAACCCTTGGATCCGCCTCACGATCTCGTGGATAATATCATCCATCAAAGAATTTCGGCATGTCAATACCTTCAATAAAAGGCCCTTGATTGATCAACGGGCATTACCAAATGCCACCTTGTGCTTGCCCTCCCACCTTGTGCAAGTCTTTCTTATGCTTAATGTCCTTGACCTCAGAGGTGCACTTGAAAAAAAAATTCCCTAGTGCCTTCAATTGGCACCTTATATCAATTAGTATCATGCTTTTTCTTTTACAAGAAATTTTCTTTTGTCGAAAAGTGAAATTTAAAATAAAAATTTAAAAATGCAGAGATTTTGGTGGAAGGTTTTCAATTGCCAGAAATGAGGAAAAAATTATAACAAAAATTGGTCGGATTTCTATAATTTGGTTTGCAATGTGTAGCCATAAATATAGAAGGATGATTAAAGATTTGTAATTTTATCATCATTAATTTAAATGTAACTGAATTTTTATTTTATTTTTTCAAACTTGATTAACAATGTGACTAACTTTAGTCACAACTATAACATGATTGATTTTAGTCACATTCATCAAATATTAAGAATGAGATTTGAACCCTTGGCCTCCACAACATTATGACAAATCTTTAACCATCCAACCATTGGTTCATGTGGTGACAAATATTGTAATTGCATAAATATAAACATGACATATTTTGAATTTTGAACATTAAAATGTTATAATATAATTATTTAATTTCATATGTAAGTAAATAATTGGTGGTACATAAACAAGTATGTATGTACATATGTACATAGGTGGTGGTTAGTAAGTAGGTAGATAAAAAGTGCATGTGTGATAGTTACTAGGCCATACCTACCTATTTACCTTTGTTTCATTATTTACTTTAATTCATTATATACTTTCATTACTACATTGAATTTTGTAATGCATTCAATAATTTAATTTGTAAAAATTATGATAATCTTGAGTTTCATTTTAGATATTCAAATTATAAAATTTTGGAATCTCAATTGGGGTTATAAACTCAAATACAATCATTTGAATCTCAACTAATTTTTGAGAATTTCTAATTTAATCACTTAATTTAATTCTATATTTGATAAATTGATAATTTCATAATTCGAAATGAATTTTACATGTGAAAATTTGTGATCAATTTCACATGTACATAATTTTATATTTACATTTTATTTAGTGATGGTTTATACCAAATGTATAGACATGACAATAATTTAAAATATTTGTCAACATTTCCAATGTAATTTTTAAATTACAATAGTGTAATTATGTATTTTCAAAATGAAATTAATTTCAATTCACATGTGAAATACACAATTATGACTTTATTATCAAATTTTAAAATTTTCAGATTACATAATTTCATTAAATTAAGAAATTAAAAATTAAAATTATGTTTGTAAGTAGGTAATTGGTGGTACATAGACAAGTATGTATATCTACGTGTTGCTTATAATGTTTGTTTTAACTAAAATGAAAACTAAACTTAATCATAGTGAACCTTACTATTTTTGCAATTAATGATCAAAACAAACATGGTTAATCATGTCAAACAAGAAAATTTGATTGTACATCACAATAGTCAAATTCAAGTAGTGAAAAGGGCATTTTTTGTTTTAGTGATTTCATTGATTTCAAGGGAAAAGGGGATTGCTTGATTTTTGTGTTGGTAATTTGGTCTTGGGGCAACCAACATGGCCTGCCTCCATGAAGCGAGCACATCTTCTACATGGAATCAATCCTATGAAGAGTTGTGTGTTTATCAAGATGGTATACATTCAATGCACTAAAGTGGTTGAAAATAGACTTGGGTGAAAACATGATAAAGTGTACAAAATAAGTTGATGAACTAAAGGTGAGTTAAAAAATGAAATAGTTTTTCACATAAGTACAAAAATATATATTCAAAATATATTCTAGTTTGATTATGAAATTATTTTACTTAGCATTTTAAAAATACATTGATTACAAAAAATTAAAACTATTGAATAATAAAAGAAAAAAACAAGTATTTTAAAAATGAATTGGTCAAAATGGTGTTTAAGATTACTTTTTCATTAGAAAAATTAATGAAATAAATATGTATTAAGTTAAGATGTAAAGATCATTGTATATTCAAGCAAAGAATTGCAAAAGAATTGTATTTTTTCCATGTTAGAACATACTTGACACATATTTTAAACATATGTTACATTATAAAAAATACACTTCAAAAGCTACTTGCATTTTAAAAAACCTACTTTCAACCGACTTTTATGGTTAAAAATTTGAAAATTAATATACATTATTAAAAAAATGTTTGTTATTTATTACTCATGTAGAAACATTGAATGTATATTTTTTTATGTTGGGTTTCATTGCTATTTTTTATCAACTTAACAAATAGATTGCAAAGGTAAATTGTTCGTATATTTGATCTGCTTTGATCAATCCAATTGTCAATTTGTTCAAAGCATTTGGGATGGCAACACACAAGGTTGGCCTATCAAACATCCGATGTGCATAGCATGAGAGATATTTTAAATGATAAAAACTACTATGTGGAGTAGTATGATGATAGAAACATATTCATGGAGATGTTGAAAAGTTGGATGCCATGGGTGCCCCTAATGAAGCAAGGTATTGTAGATTTTATATGCTTTTGTTTTAAAATACACATACTCATACATACATTGTATATGAAAGTTCAACTAAATATAATGAACCAACATGTGTCCATCTCATGAAAAAAGGTTATAAAAGTGAGAAAAAAATCTTGTAAAAAATTGATAAGGTAATTTATTCTTATACTTAAGTAAATCTAGGGTCCATCAAAAGGCTTTAAATAGAATGTGCACATTTTTACAACCTATCCATGCTAGATCAAACCATGTAACTTTAATTTGGTGCTTGCAAAGGAGGTTTATAATTTGACATCTTGGCATTATTTTTCGTATCAAGAGTGACTATGAGTGAATATTCGTGACTTTGCAATTTTTAGTTTTATGCACATAATTATAATGATGGAATTTAAATAATAAAAATGTTCATTGAGAGAAATGCACAATTCTCAACCAAGTGGGTATAACATAGACATGTCATATTACTTTGGATAGATGGACTTTGAGGGATTGTGATTTGACATGTGCATAAACTATACATTTCTAAAATGTGTTGCATTTAATTTTAGGTTTCACTTTTGGTATTTGGGTTTAATATTTTGATTTTTGCTTATTTGAAATAAATAAATAAATTTAAAAGATTAAATTCAAGGAATAATGGGTATATTTATTGTATATGCAATATAATAGAATTCATTTTTTGTTAAATCACACTAGGTTTTGGTTTGAATTAATCAACAAAAAAGGTTCGAAATGGAGTTTTTAAAAATGGTCCACCTAACATTTCTTGTCGTTTTCCATTTGAAAATTATTATTTGTCAATTTTTTAATTTACCACATACTTATGGTCATCACCCTAAAAAAATCCATTTGTGATATGATAATCTTCACATGGTTCACAAACTTATTCTAATCATATGAAATCATAATGTTTAATAGATATTGCAAATTTCATAAAAATTAAAACTCATTTCAATCATTTATTGAGCATATTTTCATTTTTTGATACATTGTGATGTACATTTTTTTACCCAAATATATTTTAACATCACATCATATGAAATTTTAAAATGTAGTTCTTTTGGCATTTGATTTCTTTGGGTTTTGACCTACCATAATATGCAAAAACATTGTACAAATCATTCATAATAATGACATTGTTGAAGTTCAAACATGGTACCCTTGCAAAATAATACAAGGTGACGACAACCTTGGCCACCCCATAGTGTGCTTTCACCTTCCTTTTATGTATATGTAATTAAAGAGTTTATTATGCTAACATCAAGCCCAATAATAGTGCATGCTAATTGTCATTAATAAAAATGATTCATGTTATCAATGGATCATTATAGCCATTTAAGTCATCTAAAGACTAGGATCCTATAAGCTTATGTTTTGTTAGGAAAAAAGTTGGGTAACCATATGTTCTTTGATTGTGGCCATGCAAAAAAAAAAAATAGTTGATAAAACGACAAGAAAAATAAATTGCATCCTACTTTCTTTGGTTTGGCTATTTCTATTAGATGTCAACCCAAAACATTAATGTTTAATATTGTCTAAAAAGATGTTCCAACTTTCCCTTACTTAATGCCTTTTTAAACATTAGTCTTGATTAGAAATATTAGCTTCAACTTTTGTATTTAACCCAACACCATAATGAACAAATGATAAGCATAGTCGTCACTTAATTATATCCTTTAGGTTTAGGTATTCATGGTTTTCAAACAAAGTAGAATGTTGAAACCCATGGGGATTTTGTGATTAGTTTTGTTGGGATTGAAGATTTGGCACTAGTTTGTTTTTCATTACATCATATGGTTCTTTGCAATGGTGTCTCATATGCCCTTAATCTTGGGTTGGGCTTACAACCTTTCGTATACACTTTATGAACATTCAAAGCACAAAAATGGAATTATGAGTTCAAATCCTTTACATTCATCATGTTATATTTTGGTCAATTGTCAATTGGTATCAATAGATAACTATTGAAATATGTATGTTACATCTTGAAATTTCTAGCAAGGTTGTTAAAAATGATGTGATGTGTGATTTTTATGTCAATTGTCATGTCAACATCATGATAGATGCGTTGACAATAAAGTCACAAATAACATTGACCAATTGTTTTCATGGTATGTTGCATGTATGTTTTGTAAGTTCCACGTATGTTTTTTAAATTTAATTATTAGTTATTGGGACTAAATTTTAGTCAACAAAGGTGACAAGAATTCAATTTCAAGATTTTCTTTAAAAAAATAATAATTGAACCGTTGAGATGTGGACAATTGAATTTCCATCACCACTTGATGGGCAAGATATCATTTTCAATTTTTATTTTAAAAATTTTCACCACTAAAATTTGGTCATTAATATGGATTAGGGTGTCCACAAGGACCAAGACAAGTCCACCTTGGTCACAATCTAGCAATGATCATAGTTTAATCCCAAAAAATGTGACAACTGAATTTTGATGAATGTTGATCACCATTTCAATGATCAAGATTTTTTTTTTTCAAAATTTGTTTTAAAATTTTGCATTTGAAACTTGATTAGTCATATGGACCAATGTGGACTTGGGTGGGACTAAAGTGTCCACAAGGACCAAAACTAGGTCCACCTTAATCATATTCAAATGAGAATTGATGTTTAGTCCCCATTGGAAAAATAAAAAATGTGGATTGTTGAAATGTTGTGGAAACTGAATTTTGGTTGCCAAATCAATGGTTTAAATTTCAATTTTTGAAAATTTTATTTAAAAACATTTCTCAACTTAAAAATTTAAACAATTTTAAGGATTGAGGTGTCCACCAATATTGTGTGAATATTTGGATCTAAGTGTTAAAACTAATTGTTTTGGACAAACACTTAATTTGATTGTATTTAAATATTAAAAACTCAACTTATGATTTGTTAATCATGGTGGAACATGGGTAAAATTTGGAACCTTTTACCCACTTGTTTTTGGTGGAAGAAACCTTCAAAGATCTACTTGGGGTTTAGTGTTTTAAATGGGCATTATTAAGGTTTAGGGTTTTTTTTGTCTCTTTGAGTTTGTTCGTTTGAATTTTTTTTTGTGTATTTGAGTTCTAAGTTTTGTTTAGTCAATTTTTTTACTATATGTGGTTCGAATTTTGTTTGTTCAAGCTTCAATTTTTTTGATGTTTTGATTTCCTTGGTATATGTGTTCTATTGAAATCATAAGCCTAGATTCAAACCATACCTAGAACCGCATCCACTTCAAGAACTTTAAACCCTATTACCCAACAACCACCATGAATTGGGAAAAAAAATTGAATTGTACATGGAGGTTCTGGAATATTTTTAAAAAAATTCAAAGCTTTACTTGAAAGGGTAACCAAAGTTATAAAATATTTAATACTCAAAACCATATGTTTCTTAAAAATCAATACTTGCACAACACTAATGTCCACATGGATTATAATTAAATCCACCCTAGTTGTGGTTTAGTGACAACTAAAGTTCAATCCCAAAAAAACATAATAATGATAATAATAAAAAAATCTTAACATCCAAATGTGGCAACAAAATTTTTGTTGCAATCTTTAAGATTTATTTTTAAAATATTTAATTCTAGTTGCCTTTAGATTGTAATTGAATTCAACCTATTCCTAATCCTTGTGTGTCATTAGAATGAAAATTGCAAAGATAAAAATGTTTATAAAACATATGAAAACCAAGATAAATTATGAAAAAAAAAGCTTAAATTTAAATCCAAACATAAAACATTTAAATTAAAGAATAAAACATGAAATATGCAAGAAAAAAGTTCAAACACAATTTTATTTTGATAATATATGAAAACATGAACATGAAATGAAACAAATAAAGTTATGGTGTAATATCATACTTTAATAAACTAAAGATAATGGGGTACTGCCTTTATTATACCCCTTTGGGGATTTAGCTCAAATAAAACTTTCATGAAGGCTTTTGGATGCACACTATCAAAAGATTAAAATTTAAAATATATATATATATATATATAAGTGAATTTTAAGTGAATCATAAAATAAATTACAAATAAATTGGAAATGAATTTAAAATGAATTACATGTAAATTACAAGTGAATGTAGTTCATTATAAATCAACTACAACTCAATTATAAATAAACCACAAGTTAACCACAAGTTGGTAATGGATGAATTTCATCCATTGTGGATGAAAAATGGATGAAATTGATGATGATGATGTTGGTGATGATGTTAGCATACATGACATTTGGACACCCCAATCCATATGAACAATTGAATTGTTATTGTAAAAAATTCAAAAATAAAATTTCAGTCATCACATCTTGATGGACCAATTTTTTTCAATTTTTTTTTTTTGGTCTTGTTTTGAGATTGGATTTTGATCATTGTTGGATTATGACCAAGATGGACCTAATCCCAATCCTTGTGGATACCTTGGTTCGTATGAACAATCAACTTTTTATTGCAAAATTTGAAAAAAAATGAAAATTTGACCATTGAGATGCTGATCAAAATTCAATCATCACATCTTGATATTTTAAAGTTGTTTTATTCTTGCAATTAAATTTTGGTCACCAAAACCTTATCTAGACAATCATTCCTATCCTCCAAAATTACATGACTATTGAATTTTAGTTGTCATTAAATAAAATTAAACTCATCTTTAAAAAAATATTGTTTTGACTTAGGTTGACCTTAAACCATTGTGATGTTAGGCTATGTTGGCATCAAAATTGAAGTGACTATTATAATGTGACAACGCCGGTGTTGATAACCATGATATCTAAATTGCATGGGACCATTGCCAAGTAAAAGACCATGATCTATTGTTTGCATGGGACCATCACTAAACAAGGGTCCGAGATCTGTTGCCTTCATTGGACCGTTATTGAAGGGACCACAATCTATAGCCTACATGGGACCATCACTCAAGCAAAAGACCATGATCTATAACTTGCATGGGACCATAGCCAAGAAAGGGATTGCAATCTATAGTCTTCAAAGGAAGAGAGAAGCCCTCCAATCTAAAGGGAGGTCAAAGTTCACAAAAGTTGGCATTGTGGGCCTTTTCTGACAAAGTGTTGGAAAAGTTTTCCATTTCTAGCAAGGAGAGCACATCAACTCCCTTTGAGGTCTTGAGGCAAGGAAGAATTGCAGAAATATCAAAGGCAAGCCTCCATTGACATACCATGCAATCATTAAACTTTTTTCTCCTTTTGTTTTTTAATTTTGTGCATGTGGTAGTTTTTTTTGTGATGAAATTCTATCATTTTGTGAAAAACGTTTTTGAATGGAATATTCTACTACATATTCTTTTTTTTAAAAATTCGCCAAAATTTGAAAATTTCTCTACATTCACCATAATTTGCTTAAATATGGAAGGACTTTAAAAGTTTTTTTTATATACTTGCATATTTTGAGTATAGCCAAATTTGGCTACTATTATTTATGAGTGATTGTCACTTGAACAACATCACAAAATCGAAAAAAATAAAATTATGTTCACATTATAAGGTTGTTTTAGAATGGTTTCTTGCTTAGAATGTAAAGAAATTGTACACTAATACAAAGGTATGCACTAGGAATAGGTTCTTTTAAATCATTTAAAAGATTTTTTTCTTCCTTTTCGGCTTTGCAAAATTATGCAAGTTAAAAACTTCCCTAGGCACATGTGGTTTGAGTTTCAAGCCACATTTATTTATTTATTTTATAGTTATATTTACATTCACAAAGAGTTTTAAATAATTCTAGTTTTATCATCATCTTGTTTCAATCTAGCATTTTTCGAATAAAAGTTATACAAATTGCATAACTGAAAAAACTTCATTAAACGAATGCAATCAAAACTTCAGGCCCATTGTTTTTATTTTCTTAAAGTCAGATAAAATTACAAGCTTTACTCACAAATTAGATAGCACAAAATACCAAGAACCGAAAGGACATTCTCAAAATGAAATAAGTAATATGTAGAGTGAATAAATCCTAATAGGGTAAAAATAAAATCCTCCTTTTACTCCTACCTATGTTGGTAGTGGTTGAAGCCAACAATGTGCCTACTAAAAATGTGCCACTTTACCTCCTCTTTGGGGTTTAGGGTTTTTGAGTTTTTTACGCTTTTTTAGGTGAGACAAGTAACCATTTGTAAGCTTCAATTTTTGTGTTGTCAACGTTTGTTTTAATGTGAATCAACGATTGAGTACATGATCAAAATGTTAAGCAATGATGAGAAAATTGATTACACTTTGGAACATGCGTTGGAAGAACTCATTACCACCTAATGGAACAATGGCTTATTCCACTACGCTCACCACATTCTGATGTGTAATGGGCCCTCCATAAAACATAATGATTTTTGTATTGCCTTTTCTGCTTCTTTTGAGTACACCTTAAAAGGCACAATGCACTGGTCTTCTTGGGGTCTTTTACTTGACCTCACCATCATTCAAAATCCACATGCCCATTGAACAAATCATGAGAACCGTTTATGTTATGGAGCATGTTCGGTATAGGGCATTGTGGCCACTTGGAAAATTGGTTAATCATACTAGGCTCACCCAATTCCTCACAATGGCCTGTGCATGGCAGGTTTCCTTAATAAAAAATGCACAAACATACTCCCTCGTGTCCAATTACTGTGATTTATTGCCCCCACTAATGAAAGTAGTCATATGTTCTCCTTTCATGCCAAATTGACCACTTCAAATAATAACCCATCAAATAACACATAAATTGAAGGTTTTGGAGGGGATGCAAATGGATGTGGCAAGTGGTATTCTATGGAGCTAAAGATGAACCTTTCCAGAGTTGGCTAAATGCCATGTATGGAGCTAAAAGGCAATGGACTCTCTCGTGCATCCTTCCAATGGACTCCCTTGCAATTATGAATATGTAAAGGCCTTTGGGGAAGGGCATTACCTTAGTACCTTGGCCAATTAGACACTAATTATTTTATTTTCAGAAATGTTGAAATTTTCAATGATTAATTTTTTTCCAAATAAAAAAATATTGTGAAGGAAAATATTGTGAAGGATATTTAAGAATATTTCATTTTTTGAAATGAATGTTTCAAAATTAATTCATTATTTGATGAACATGTGTTGAAATGGCCAAGGTACTATGGTACCAGAATAAGAGGCTTGTGTGAGATGAGGCTCGGTGAGGCTCTAGTTCTGGTAAGAGTCTCGCTTTAAAGGCTTAACTGTGGGACAGCTCCACCACTTTGGTTTGTAGGATTTTTGGTGATGCCTGATGGGTACAGGTACTTCTTAGGCAAGAACTCTTCTAGATAGGGGGAAACTACGTGTTGTGTGTGTATATGGTTTTGGACTTACACTATGTGTAAATGTAAATGTCATAATGAAATTTATTTACATTCTTTTTAAGTGTATATAAGGTCTATTTACATTCATGTTGGTGTAAAACCATATAAATTTAATTTATGCCATGTAAAATTGTGTAAGTGTAAAATAAATACATTTTAATGATTTTACGTGGTCATGTAAAACAATGTAAAAACATGTCACTTCTATTTTAGGAGGGGGGCGGGTGTGGGGGTGTGAATTTCAAAATGTTTTTGTGAATAGGTCAATCAAAATGACTCATTGCAAATTTTTTAGATAAAAGAACATGTGTGCCTTGAGATGCACCACAACCAATTAAACTAATTAATATGAATCACAATAAATACCCAAGCTTTTTTTAAAAGCATAAGCTAAAAATGATGATGAATAAAGTTAAGAATATAAATTTTACTTAAGCAACAAGTGAGAACAAATGGACCAAAAAATGTGCATCCAAGATATTCCCTTGAATAGGGAGTTACAATTTGTCCCATATCCTTTGCCCAAAAGTTTGCTCTTGTACTGTATATAGATGGCTACAAGGAAGAACCTTCCATAGTTCCATATTGGTAGAAAATGGCATTTTTTTTTAGAAGTATTAAAAACATCAAGACTTTTTGTGAAGGGTCAATCAAAGTGGCTAATGGCAAGAAATAAAATAAAAATTGAGTGTTGGCATGCACTCACATTGGGATGCAAGTAACTATAGTCATTAAAGGCATACAATATATACATTTATATGGCTCAAAACATTTATATGACACTGTGTAAATGTATTTGACAAATATTTCTAGGAGGTTTAGGGTTTAGACCGATGAACAAGTCCGTGCCATACTGCAATGAATAACTTGTAAGGCAGTTCTTTGACTGTGAATTTTTTTCAAAAACCCACAACTGACAGTTCTCTGATTCTAAATTGTTTAGAAAACCAAAATCGGTGGTTCTCTGCTTCGTCAAAACCTGGGCCCTGTTTGTTTGGTCAAAACCTGGGCCCTGTTTGTTTGGTGTACGTGCAGTGTGCTTAAAAAAGTGTAATACAACAGAGCTGGCATTTCAACAAGTGTAAAAATGGCTGCCTTTGAGGGCATTATGTTTTTTTTGAGGTGGGCATTACTCTTCTTGAAATGCCCATTGTCATTTAAAAAATAAGAATTCCGTGATTTTACACCAGTATTTTACAAGGTATCATGGGGAAAAAACCCAAAAAAAAAACCATGGCAGTTTTTACATTATGTAAAGCCTAAAGGGGAGGTTTTACTGGAATTGAGCCCACCTCAGGGGGTCCTTATTCCAATAAAACCTGCCCCCTTAGGCTTTTACCCTACACTAAAAATATGTAAAAGACTAAAACAGACAGTTATCAACAAAACCAAATACCTGCCCAACACTGGTTATACATACATTAGTTCATTGTATCGGGATCAGTAACATGTTGATTTGGACTCCACAATTTTTGTTTTTGTGTTACTTTGAATATGCAAAGTAATTGGAGAAATTTTTTTAGTGTAAAATGGGATGCATGTGTATCTGGTGTAATTTACCTCCACGATTTGGAGGACATGTAATTCATTTCAAGGAGGGTCCTTATTTACAAGTTCATAATGTCATACAAGTGATATCTCCCCCCAATGGATGAAACCCTGTCAAACTTCATCAAAAGAAAGCACCCAAGAAAGGGAGAGAAAAAGAAACAAGGGGCAAGGACCAAAGTCCAGGCAAGCAAACAGCCCAAAAGAGGCCCGCCACAAGGAGGCAAGGGAATCACTAAGTACCCAAACCTCTACCAGTCGCTTGAAGCATATGAACTACATAAAGGAAGGGGACATATGTCTTGTTTGATTACTAAACTAGATCATTTTGACACTTGAAGTTAGAGTTTTTAGTGTTCTGCACATGGAGTTCTTTACATATTTTGAGTTTAGTTTTCTATTTATGTTTTTTGTCCATTATTTTTCCATCATTTTGACTATTTCATAGTAAATTAGAAGATTATTCAAGTCTCTTGTTCATTATTTTTTCATCATTGTAATTATTACATAAGATATCGTGAGATAGATTACTCAAAAATGAAGTTATAACCTTAAATTTGAATTACATTTAATTATCTGTCCACTGCTTTTCAGTTTCAAAGACTCCTTTCTCTTCCTAACAAACGTGGCCCATAGCAGGGTTGCATGAAATGAAACACCTTTCATTGTGAACTTGTTTGGTGACATGAATTTTTTTGATTAAATGTAATTAGGTAGCACAGACCAATTTTCACATTTTCATTGCTCCAATTGCAAAATTTTAAAATATCCATCTATATGGATTATAATTTTATAAAATTCATCAAAGTTCTCATGGAATTCCATGAGAACTATTATGGATGAAAAGTTGATGATTATGAATGAATTTCATCCATCACGGATTTTCAAATGAATAATCATAAGTATGAATGAAAAATAAACAGTATTAAACAAAGAAATGAACACAAGATAATGAACTGTATTTACATAAAAAGCGAATGAAGATGGATGAATTCGATTCATTATGAAGGAAAGGTGAATATTTAGTATAAACTTCATCCATGAATAAGAAACTAAGCTACATAAATGTACCATCATGTTTCATGTCATATGTTCTATGCAAGTATTTTGGAACCTTCCATGAATGTTTTATGCGAACCTGGCAAGGCAAGGCACCATCCCCTTAGGTGGTAATGGGTTCTTCTAGGGCCTGTTCCAAAACATAAGCAGTTTTCTCATCGTCAACACACATTTCAATCACATGCTCAGTTGTTGATTCACATTTTAAACAGACAACAGACACTGACAACACAAAAAATGGAACCTATGGATGCCTGTTGCAGCTAGGAAAATGCTTGGGAAAGGGCGGAATAGGACTCCAAAACCAGTTACCATTTATGGAGCACATCCAAGACCTGACCTTCCCCTTACCTAAGGCACTGATAGAGGTGTGTGCTAAGGAAGTTAGAAACCCTATATGTGTTGTGTACAACAGTGTCTGACTGAGCTGATAATTGAAGCATAGCAAAGTGAGTTAAGTCATGAATGAAACTCACAGCGAGTTTTAAGGACAGGCATCAGTTGGAGTGCCGGACATTCATGTCCAAACATATTGATGTCCAAGCACATACTGCACTTCGGTGCCACTTGAAAATAAAAATGATGACACTTGTGAAGTTTGAGAAAAAAAACCCAAACCACGCACACATGCCATGAGCGTGCATATGGAAATGCAAATAGAGAAAAAATACACTCTAAATCATTACCTTGGGGGGTTGACGTGAGTTTGTTGGTCATCACCTAGCATGCCTTTAAGGCTCTTGGTGAGCCAAATTGCAGTCTCTCGTGGAGAGACCTTGCCTCTCCCAAAAGGCTTCAAGACAATAGAAAGCTCCTCCAGTCGATGCTGTGACAACAATTGAGCAGAGAGCTCCAGCAGACCTTCCAAAGCCTCTGCCCTGTGTCTGCAGGACTTAACATCCAAGCCCTGACCTTGCTGTTGATGCACACTGTGACTAACCTGTGTGTTGGGTTGACTATTGACAGTGCCTACAGCAGATACGGACACAACCTCCACGTCTGAGCCTTGGTGGGGTAGGTCCAGCAGAGAGCCAAAGTCCATTTTCCTGCGGAGTGGTTCAATGCCTGTCTTTGCAGCATGAAATGCAATCTCACCCATGCCACTATAATCAGAGTCTGCATGTTGATGGTCAGAAGTAACCCCCAGTCTAAAAGTGTGGTGCCTGATGATATGGATCACATCATTGAAAGCTGGCTGAATGGGTTCTACAGATGGCTTTTCATTGACCTGGATGGTGCCTTTCTCTTGAGTCTTCTTGATGATAGCAGTATCTATATCAAACAAGTGCACTGGCTTCTCAGACTCTGGCACAGGTAGCACAAATGATCCAGCTTCTGACCTGCTTGAAACAGGTGAAATATTGGTCTCCATTATCTGTCTTCGTGGAGTGGGAAAAGAAGCCCTGGCTGTTGTGACAGAAATTTGGCTTTGAATGGAAGCAGGCATTACAGCTGTAGGTGGCTTCAGTTGCTCAACCTGCATCTTCACATCCTCATGAGAAAGCAGACTTGGATGAGGTTCAGTATCTGAAGTCAGTTTGAATTCTGGAATCAGGTCCAATCGAGGAGCATTCACCGAGACATGGGGTGAGTGATCACTCAAACCCAGTTCTTGCCTGATGTTCCCACTCTCACTTTGGCTCGAGTGATTTGAGCAAGCCAAAGGGGCATCCTTAGATTTCAACCTCTTGCTCAGACTTGACATGTGTTGTATGTTGGCCTTCTTGGATTTTGTGGCACCTGACACTGAGCCTGAGGTTTGTTTTGAGGAAGATTGAGGAGATGCTCTTGTTACTGCTGCAAGTGTCATGATCCGAGTAGTTGGTGTCAATGAGCTAACATGTGTGCTAGCAAGAGGAGGTGAAGTTCTTCGAGCTGGAGCTCTGTGAGATAGTGATGACTTTCTTGGAGTACTTGATACAGCAGGGCTGGCAGGCACTCTCTGTCTCTTTGTCACTGCTTCTTCCTCTGAACTTTCCTGTGCCTTGGGTAGAGCTGGTGGAAGCCTACCTGGCTGCCATCTAGCTGGAGAGTCTGCTGGAGCCTGCAGTAACCATTCCAGAAAACATAATTAACAACAGTCAAAACACTGGGTTGTCTGCTGAACAAATCAGGTGGAACTAAAGCACAGAGAATCCAATTTTTGCACCTTAAAATCAGATCTGCAACCTGAACACACTAGTACTGTGGAGACACTTTTACATTTTCTCTGAGTTTGGCAACTTGTGGTGATCTTTTGATACTTGGGTCTGCCTTCTTCCTCAGTGCATTCCTGACTTTGGCTGCAGGAGTCTGAGGATTTTCAGGGACAAGAGCACTGCGATTTGACCATGGGACTCTTGGGGCACTCTGTGCTGCCAGCTGGCCAGTTGTTTCTTCTCTCCTTTCCCTTGTTGCACCATGCTTTGGTTGGAGTATATTAATTGCATGCTGTGCCTCTGCAGCTTTGTCCTCCTTTACCCATTTTTTTGCTGTTGTATGGACTGGATTGTGGGGCGAAGGTGCAGAGGGTAGAATGGCTTCCCTTGGAGACCTGTTGGCAGCAGAAAACATTAGCTTGCTAACAAGCTTCATATCTAAGAGCATAAGCAATGGCACAGATGCAATAGATGGCATAGGACACTTTCTCCACACTGGTAACAACTAAAGTGCAGGTATATGGCACAGACAGTGTTCAACACCACCACTCATGATGCCAAACTTCCAAGACTACCTATCTAGCAGGACATTTTACTCGGGAGCAATGCAGCCATCCTGAGGGCATACAACAGTGCAACATAACAATCAGATGTTGGCATTATAACCTCAAAGCATCCTTCTGCCCAAGGGTATTGTCTGGCCAAGATTGATCACGGATCTCTTCCGCAGCTGAGGGATTTGTCATTTCTCCATGCTCAGAGGCTACACTTGGGCTGCTTCTTGCACTCATTGTGATGCTCTCTGTGTCCGTGCTGGTATCCACATTACTTTTCCCCATTTTCTCCAATGGTGTGTGACTCATTCTGACAGGCATTTCAGGGTGTCGGCAGTGAGCAGGGACTTGTAACTGACACTGTCTCACATAGAGCTGCATGTGTGGATGTCTTATGAGCTCTGCAGCCTGCCCTCAAACAGTACTCAGATGCAAATAGAAGCAAGGGAGGATGATTAGAGCCATGGGACACACATGTAAGCAACTGATTGGTCATAATCTGCCAGATTTCTCTCTATTCATGGAATTGCTTGAAATAGCATTTAAGACAGTGAATGGACTCACAGTTGGCCGGTGGTCTGGATTCTTTCTTAGCATGCTTCTGATCATGCTTTTGCTGCACCAAGAGCCCACTCAGCAAAGTCAACTACGTGAAACAACTGTTATTCTTGCTTGATGTAATGAACTAGTAAGCTACTATTTCAAGCAGGGTATCTTCTGTCACAAATGTTGGCTAGATATGTGACTGCCTTTTGAGACCTGGATGTCTGGAAAATGTAGATTTTTTTTTATGGTAAGTATTGAGGAGACACTCACAGTGGACTAGAATAGTTACTTGGAAGTGGCCCAATTGCTGATCTGTTGATTTTACTGATAAGCCCTTGCATGTCCTGGTACAAGCATTTATTCCATCAGGTTTGCCAGGTAAGAACCCCTTTGGACATTTAGTGAGTGGAGTTAAGTTGAAATATCATATTTCTGAGATTGCAGATGAAACTCCACAACAACACTTTCAGGTAACCATTCAGTCAGTTCTCGCCAAACCAAGACAAACATGACAAGAATTAGAGGTCATAACGTTTTTGTGAGTCACTCACAAAGTATCAGACCATCACCTTCATAATGATTGGCAGTGATTAGCTGCCACTACTCACTGACTTCATTAGTTCCTGACTATAGGTGTGGTATGTAATAATCTGATCAAGACTTCAGGGAGAAAACCAAACAAGTATCTCTGTCCTGAGTTTCTGTTGCATTTCCTGAAGCAATGGTGAGACACAATCATGATGTTGGCTAGCACTCCAGAGACAATTAATAGAAGAACTCAGGAGCTTGTGATGGTAAGCTTCATTTCATCTTGGCTTGCCTGTGTAAAAGCAAGCATCAGGTTAAGATATCAATATACTCCCTTCCTACCAGAATTTTGAGAGAAACTTGAGGAGGATAACATCTCCTGAGGACAATATCTTTCCAGTAAATAGGAAGGACCAACTCACAAAGGCTTTGAAGGCTGGACGATGAGCTGTCATTTCATACATGCAACACCCTGCACAGCACCTGCATAGAGTTCATTTGCATCCACAAGCTCCCATATATGGTCTACATATTACTAGCAACAAAGCTAGATTGGGCAAACAGCTGTGGTGGAAACATTCAATCCAGACAACTCACCCAGTGACCAGATATCAGACTTGAACCCATAGGGAATGTCTGCAAGGAGCTCCGGACACATATAGTTTGGAGTGCCAACAACCTGTCATTGACATCAAAACCATGATTTCAACATTAGGCAGACATCCACTTCACAAAAGGAACAGCACATTCACTTTCATGTAAAAGGATTGTGCCAGAAGCAACAGCGGTAAAGTCAGTACTCACAGAGGAGGCTAGATCATCTTTGTTGAGAATCTTTGCTAGCCCAAAGTCTCCTGTCAATGCCATGAGACTATAAGAAATCTACCTCCAATACAATCTGACAGGACCAACAAGATTCTCTGAATACGAGGTTGAAAATTTACAAGAGAGCTTGCAAATCCTGTTGAGATATCATGCAATTGCAACTAAAATTGGAAGATTATTTTGCTTTCCTTAAGTAAACTCAATCTAATGTAGCCCTTCAGGAGGTTGTGAATAGAACATACCAAGTCGAATCTCATGATCCTTTGTTAGGAAGATGTTTGAGCACTGTGCACAAAACAATAAGTCATTGTCACTATGCAGGCACAGGGTGTGCAGAGGGAAGCATAACCAGCACAGAAATCTCCAGACCATCATGCAGGAAATCAAATTGAACTGTTCTATAAAGGCTTCAGGAAAACAGAAAAACAGTGAGTGTAGGCTTGCCTTAAGATCCCGGTGAAGAACACGATTTGCATGCAGATAATCCACAGCCAGAAGAAGCTGAGCGAACCACTTCAAGAGCCTCTATGACAGAAGACCATATAAGCCTCCAGTGAGTCTAGAGTATCACAAGACACTGAGCTTTGAAAATGATGTCTCCTATTGCAGAGGAGTACGTGTTTTAAGACTGGTGATGACAGAATCTACAGAATGGCTAACTTGTCTACGTTGTGATGCCTCTTCCCCATCACAATAAAGCCTGCTTAGGAATTGTAGATGAGTGACCATGATTCAAGCATATTGGGGCTATCAGCCTCTTTTCAAAAGCCAGCTTGGCCCAATGACAGCAACTACTGAAAGGGGGGTCACATTCAGCTTCCAAAGATTTTCAAGGCTTCTATGCTTGTGGGATGCAAAGGTTGTGTTCATAAACTCAAAAATTCAACTGCAGTGTCAAAGGTGACTTGAAAGTCTTGTGTTTTTCCAAGCCATTTTCAACACTTATCTTCATGCAAGCTTGTGTAAGTGGATTCAATAAAAACCTTCCATCCAAGGAAGGCAGTGACATATAAGATCCGAAAGGAAATCTGCTATCTCTAGTTCTTAAAGCCAAGAAAATAGGATACCAAGAGTGGTGGCATAATTGTGGGAAATGATGTTACCAGGGGACCTGGATAGAACAAAAACTCACCTCTTCACAGAAATACTGCCCTTGTGCTTTGCTGATAAGGTCAGCCCTGCAAACCAGTACAACATAAAGACCTTTAGTGCTACTGGGCATGCAAAATTACCCAGGCCTTCCCCTAGCAGACTGAATTGTGAAGCAAGCATTCCATACAATTCTCGGTTTGGCCCTAAGTCTTGATGCAAAATCCCTATGGCTAACATATAATGCTTCAAATTGCTCCATTTTATCAGTTCTTTGGCTCAGTGTAGAACTGCCTTTAGGACATAGGGGACAGTTTTGTGTGAGGGTTTGGACAAAGCAAACAGGAGTACTACTCACAGGTCAGCCAATTATATACTCACATGTCACCACCTTCACAGTAGCCTGTAACTATGCAAACATAGCACCCCTGCACAAAAAATGTCACAAAAGAATCAGCTTATCGGCTACTTGCATTTCTCATAAAATCAGAATGAAGAGAAAACCAGCTACTACCTCAAGACATCTCTACGAGATTGCAGAGAAAACTCCACAAAAACACTTCAAAGGAAGTTGTTGTATCAATTCTGGCCAAACAAAACAAGCACCACAGAATGAGTGCAATCATAACCTTGTGAGTATCATTCACAGAGTATCAGACCATCACCTTCATCATGACATCCTAGCTGGCATTACTCCCTACTGATTTGATCACTTCCTGATGGTGGGAGTAGATAAGTGTAATAATCTGCTTAAAGTTCAGGAATGATCATGCAAAATCTGCATCCTGAGTTTCTGTCACACTTCCAGAAGCAAGGGGAAATCTCTCATGATGTCAGCTAGCAATCAAAAGGCATAGCTGATAAGAAAAAGTCAAAAGCATCCTCATTCAAGCTGCATCAAATTTGTTCTGGAAGCTTCATTTTAAATTAGCGTGCCCCCATACAAGCAAAACATCTAAGCCTAAGGCATAGAGAGGCCTCCATAGAGAGGCCAGTGGTTGGGGCCTCCTGCACCAGCCTGGACATATCCTTTAAGCATACCACTAGCGACTACTTGCATGCCATATATTCATTTTAGCCACTACAATACACGTCTATGTGATTGCACAGAAAACTAAACTGTGGCACATTGAACATAACTGTTGTGTCAGGTCCAGCAAAACCAAGATGAACACAACAAGAATGAGAGTGGTCATAACCTTGTGGGCATCAGGCACAAAGTGTCAGACCACCACCTTCATCATGAGTGGAAGTGACTAGCTGCCATTAATGCCAACTGACTTCATCGGCCCCAGATAGTGGGTGTAGATTTAAGTGTATTGTAATCTGCTCTAATTTCCAGACAAACAATAATACAAAAATCTATGCCTGAGTTTCTGTTAGGTTGCCAAAAGCAACAGGAAGACTCATTTATCATTTCAGCAAGCAATCAAGACTATTGCCAGACTACTGCAATAAGACATAATTGGCTTACCTTCTCAACCCATGACTCCTTGTACTCCACAATGTATGGGTGCTGAACTCTGGACATCAGGGACATCTGAAACCCAGCATATCACATTTCCATCCCAAAAGACCCGAAATCTGAATATCATTAGCTAGACAACAGCAAATCGAGAATATGGAAATGTTTAACAGTTACCAGCAATCCCCATGAGAAAGCGTATTTCTGCAGTCTTGTTCAGAGTTGCTAATAAAAGAATAATTTCAGAATTACAATTTCAAATTACACAAGTGCTAAGTAGATATTATGAAACACACTAGGATAGACAAAAACTGAATTTGCAAAAGAAGAGTATACCACCTCTTGGTGAGCAGATCTCCGGCATCTGTCCGTCTGGCGAGCAAGCCGAATCTTCTTCAGAACATATCTGCTCATTCAAGGTAAACAAAACTGAGCTGAGTTCATTGTTGTCATATAGAGCCATAGCAAAGTATATAATTTCCATACTGTGTGCACAACTTGGTCCACAAAACACATTTGTTTACATGTCTGAACAATCCAGAAACTCAGTCCTCATTTTCAAGATTAGGTTAACATGTGCATCGCTTGACTCATGGTCACACCAGCTCCAACTTAATAATCCACCCAAATGCCACAGACATTTTTGAATATTCATGGCTTCGCAAGCATGTTCAGGATAAGACAAAACTACCCAATCAAATTGTAGCAAACTCCCTGCTCCATTGTAGGAAAAGACTCAAGTGCTATGGTCGTTATCTCTTCCCATGAATTCTTGAGGTGATCGTCCTCATTCTCAGAGACAAAAAAGAATGCAACTAGATATGACTGGTTCTAATGCTGGATCCGATTCTATCTATGACAGACTTCACAATGTTGCAATAGTCTCCAGTGACATTACAAACGATGCACCCCCTGGTTATTCAAGTCCAGCTGCAAGCCAAGAATTATGGTTATCGGTTTGGTAGACTAGTGGACCTCCTTTGGTAATGCTACAACCTTGATGCGAGAGGAGAGAGCATTGGCATAAAAGAACAATCTTGTACCTCTTCTTTTCTAGGTTGTGATTCACAAGAATAGCAGATCCGAATGCTCCCCGTCCAACTTGCTCCATGATCTCGTACTGCTCCATATTCCTCGACGCCATGTCGATCTCGAAGCTCTGGATATATCCTCGTACACTAGCGCTTAATTCTTCCTCCTCACTAATTTCTGTTCCGTATCCGAGCTTCAACGTTGTTGCAAACTCTCGAAGTGTGTAAGGTCCCCTGGCTTCTAACCTCCTCCATATACCGCTAAGATCTAGACTCCCCGAGCTTGAAATCTTAGCTTCTCGTGAAAATATTACTGCACTTTCCCGATCATCGTCGCACCAATGGATCAATATTGCTGCTCCAAACCACGTTCATGCATGTACCCTGCCACATGCGACACCTCTCTGCCATTGTGCTTGTTCAATGAACACTATAAAAAACTCCACAAAAAAATCAAAGAGACTGAACAAACTGCTCTGCACCTTGGTTACCACAGTTAGAAATGGAGTTTTGTATGGCCATACTTACGCCGGATGGAGAGAGTCGAGACACACGCTAATCGGCAAGGGAGGATGCGATTTCCTCTTCCTCTTCGTCACCTTCTTCTAGATATCAAGAACGACAGTCTTCCTCTGTTTACTTGCTCTACGAGCTGCACTCCTTCAAGCGCATCATCATGTCCATCCGGATGAGTTCCAAATTAGAGCCACGAATCCTCGAAAGGAAAACCGATCTGCATCCGAATCAAGAGCAAGATTTTTTTTGAACCTTGCTTGCTTGTTTCAGGGATTCGATCCTTGACTCAAATATTCTTGCGCCACGTCTACGAATCTTCAACCTTCTGAATAATCCAATCCTGCACAGCACTTTTTCCGGGACTCCTAAGGCTATTCTTGTCCCTCGAATCCGCTGACCAGGACACACTTTTAAACAAAACGATAGAAGGCAATTTCCCAGAGCTTGAAGATCCCAAACTCTCCGCCTCCTTCTGACCACGATAGTTCCGAAAAAAAGCTTCGCACCTCCTTCTACCACAGAAATCCGAAATTTGCAAAAAGAAAGAAAGAAAAAAAAAATCAGAACAAAAAGAGCATTGCAGCAGCGGGTAACTTACGGATTGAAGAATGTCATGCAATCGATGTCGTCGTCGTCGTCGTCGTCGTGGTGCGAAACAGAAATTATCGATGTTTATTTTGCCTTCAATGCTGCAAGGTGGTGAAGAAAGAAACAGGACAAAAGTCCGAACGCCGTCATCAATGCACAGAGCACGTAGACAACAAGCTTCTCGAAGGACACATTATTAATTGTCAACGGGAAGCCTTCATCAATGACAATCCGTGACAACACTCGCCCGGACGACGACGACGCTCGCTCGCTCTCGACAGAATACGCCGAGCTGCCGAGCCATAAGTTACTTGCAAAACTGCAGAAACAAAGGGTCCAAGCAAACCCCCGAAGGAAAACCGTCGAAAAAAAAGGAGAAAAAAAACAACGACGGGCAGCCTGGTTCCATACCGTTGTCGCGTACTGCCCCCCCGGCCCGCACAGTTGGAACTTGGAATGCGTTCACACATGTCTTCTTTTGCGGAACCCATGTCAATATGCATTGCACCCTCACACTCATTCATCACTATGGCATTGTTGCGTCCATGCTTGCATCATGTATCTTGTATCTTTTCATCATTATGAAGCTAAATCATGAGTATGCATGTTTATTTACAACTTGCTTAGCTACTTCATTCTTGATGCTTATTACTAAAAGTGCAAAAGAATTTTCTATTTAATCGTTACACAGAAAATACATGCTACAACTTGCTTTTGATGGATTGTAACAATGTTTCTACCCCTACATAAAAAAATCAAGATCTAATTAAAAATTGATGCAACTCATTTCAAATAGTTTCAATTTTTCAATTTAGTTTGAGCATTCAAATTTGCAATTCAAGTTACTAACAATAGATTTGTGATAGATGTTCACACACCTCCTTGGAGAGTAAGAGGTGATAATGCATTGGAGGGAAGAGGTTTTAAAGTTGTGTAAGAAAGAACAAAAAATCAATTGAAATCATTGATGTTATTATGTTAGATTCAATGTGTGAAACACATAATTAGAAGGCCCATTGGTCTGATTGAAAGTATGAAAAAATTATGTTTATACAAGCAACAAATGATGAATATGTCTCAATGTTGGAGATGGTTGATCCCAAAGATCAATTTGAAATGGCAACATCAAAATGGAACACAATTGTAGAGGTGATCAATGCTACAATGCTAAACCTTTTGTACAACGAACCTATATGTAAAGACAAATGGGGTATTGTTTCCAATGACTTCAAAAGATTATTCAACCATATGTTCAAAACATGTACCAACATTTTCTACTAGGATTTGATCTTTCAAGAAAGGATTAGTTCTAATTTTCTTTGCTAACACACAGGGACATGTAATGAAATGATTGATGTTTTTTTTAGTGATCAACCTATATCACATCCTCCTTGTGTTTGGGACACCTTGGATGTTGGTAATTTTGTTTATATACCACAAAAATTGAAGCTAAAAGAGTGCATTTTAAAAAATGGCCAACATGCGGAAACAATTGTGATCAAAAAGGAATTTTGACCTTAGCCTAAGGCACAACATCCATCAAATTTTTCCCCCTCTGGAACTTTTATTCTTCCCTAACAAAACAATCCAAGCACTTCTCCTTTGGTACAAAAATCATTTTCTTTTGCTCAAGCATTAATTGGTATTCCTATTAGTCTTGTACAAAAGAGCAACCTATTCATTTGGAAACATTTATAAAATCTTTGAATGAGATTCTTGCAAAAGATAAAACCAATACGAGTCTAGAAAAGGATTTTGATTCATTTGTTCAAATTTCAAAAGCTCCCCATGTTGTTGGTCAAATTGTTGGTCCTTAGGAACATGGGAGTGAAACAAAAGTTTTCCATTGTGAACATTAATATGGTGGAAGGTACAAAATATAATATTAAGGTGATGGTGGTGAACATTGACAAGCTACAATTGACAAAACTTGAAGTTGAAGACCATTGGTCTCAAGCACAAAAAAAATGACAAGTGCAACAACTTGAATATTTGAAAACATAGGATGAAAAAATCAATCTCATATAGAAGCTTATTATACAAGATATTTTTGGGCTTACTTATGTTATGGGGACGATTTATGCAAAAGATAAATTAACAACAAATTACAACCCTGTCGCAAATTCTAACAAGACAAATCGATCCAATTAATTTTTTCTAAATTACATATTTGATGTTTCTAATGTTGTTATTAATTAGAATTGATCATCATACAATTGAACATTTTTACAAATTATTGATATCTTTTTTTTTGTTTGGGTGAACACATAGAAAGGTAAATTGTTTGGACTATCAAAATTATAATTGATTCTAGATTGTAGATGAACTTAAAATGTAAATTTCAACATTAACGTTTATAATTTTTAAATTACCCATGTTGCAATAGACTTTATTGAAATTGTATTAAAGATTATGGTCGATTTTTTAAAAATGGGTTCACAATGAACTTTTGAAATGATGAAATTGCATTTGTCATGCAAAAACTATGAAAAATGTGAACTCAAAAAACATGTCATATGATGTCAAAAATAAAAATAAAAATGGACTGCCATTAAATGAAAAATTTAAAAAGCTAGTTGCATTGAAACTTTTTGAATGTACCAAAAAATTTCATTTAAAATTTTTTTAATGTTGTGATTTTCATCATTTTTATTTTTTTTCCATTTCACATTGAAATTTTAAAGCTTTCAAATGGAATTTTTGATAAATCACATGCCAAGAGATATTTATAAGTTGACCCACCAATATTTGTGACAAAAAAGGGGATAATTATATGATTTATAATTTTGATAATTATTATAATTGTAAAAACTTAGTTCATGTAAGATGTAAATTTTTCAAAATGTCAAAAGTGAACCATTTAACCATTTTTTACCCTTTTAGTTCAAACTTGATTTTTTACAATTTGAAAAAAATTAATTCAAATATAATTCAAAAACATTATATGCATGTGTTGAAATGGTTATTAATTCAAAATGTTGTGTTGATTCCTAAGGTAAATTTCAAGTAGTGTCGCATATTGTTGCTTTCCATTTATTTCTTGCCTTTCTATCACAATTAATTGGTCTATCATCATGTCTATGATCTCCCTATGATCTCCCTATCTTATTTGATGTCTATGGCATTGTATTTGCATTTCTTTGAATTGGTTACAAGATTCAAAACATGCATCTTCCAATAACAATTTGAAAATATATGGTCCATGTCTATTTCATTTTGACCTAATAAAAAAATGTGTAAAATGCAATAAGACATTAATAGGTATGATATTGTAATGATATGGATATTTGTTTCCCATAATTTTTTTAAAATAAAAAATTCATGATCTCTAAGGTGTTTTCAAGAATTGGCCTTCCTTTTTTATGCTTCTTTTGTTATTGTTTAACAAAAAACAATTCCCTTCGTATGGGGAATCATCAACGAAAAGAGAAGTGGGAAGCCCTATCTCCAAGCAAATAAGGTTCAATATCATCATGACACCCTCTTGTTAGATAAAAACCCCCACCATATTGGGCTTTAGAATACAAGCATGAGTTGCCAAGAACCCACAAATCATTGGACCTTGGAAGTCCAATAGAAATATCTATAAATTGCTAAATGTCATGTAGTACTAATTGAGATACAATATTATATCCACTTCATTTGTGGTAGTAATAGTTTTTCAAAAATGCTTTATTTGGCTTTGCAATTGTAAAGTGAGTGTCATCAATGGTACCATGACAATGTGACAATCCATAAAAATCTTGAAAACCTTTTGTTACATTTTGCATTTTCTCACCACTTGGCTGGGAAATGAACTTTTAAAACACAATGTTGATACCAACAATGATTTCATGGACCATGAGAGATATTGTGGATCAACCAATTTGAAACAATTCAAAACATATCAATAAATTTGCCGCTTGTGCAAAACTTGTATATTACACAAGCCACATGCTTCCATAGGAATTGCCATCATGTATTAAGTGTTTGCTTTTAAAGATAAGGCTTTACCTAGTTAGCAATATCGAAAAAGGTGTGTACAATCAACCAAAAGTTATGCAAACAATGATCATCTCCATATTTGTGATCAAGAAAATAAAAAATCAAGTTGTATTTTGTAATTTGACCAAATAGTCAAACTTTGTATTGCAAAACCCCAAGGCTAATGCAAGTTTGTGATTGTGAAAACAAATGGATGTATAAAGGAACTACATGTTCGTCACTATGAAAAACCCTCTTTTGGTGACTTGTTGAGAAGCTTAAATTCAAGCACATTGTACAACATTTGTATTACATTGATTAAGAATGCAAAAAAATTTGCCATCTTCATCTATAGCCATGGTCCTAATCATAGAAATGGTATAGCTAAAAAAATCAACTGAATAATAATAGATATAATCACTTAATATGCATAGAAATGCATTTATTATTATTTGTTTGAAAAATAACAAATATTTTTTTAAAACAAGCATTTGCAAAGATATTTCATGATGTAGTTGAAAAATAATATAGAAACAAATGTCTAAAACAAATATACATGAAGACACATGAAATGTTAAATATCAATGGCCCTAACTTAACCTTAAGGTTCTATTTAAATAGACAATTTGTCCAATGTGATTAAATGTGCAATACATTGTTGTATAATGGTTAAATACCATCATGTGTAGACAATTAGGTACTTGCTAGTGTTAAATGAATTTTAAGTTAGCAAGTAAATAGTCCAATGATTTCAACACATTGGTTGAATCATCGATGTTGAGTTCTAACATTAATCACTCCACACCAATAAGTATGGCTGGTTTAGAAGAGACCTTACTCAAAAAGGTGAGCTTAGTAATGTATGTGTTGTTTCATGAAAAGCTCATTCAGGGTCTTTCAAATTGCATTCTAATAAGGGAATATGGGGTTATCAAATTTTATTTTATTTTTTGTAAACTTGCCAAACAAACTTTCTATCAAATTGGGTTGTGCTAAAAATATGATGTAATATATTGGACAACAATGCATGTTACTTATGTTTGGGAATAGTGGGGGTGGTTAAAGGAGCAATTCATGTTTCCCATACCACCACAACAAAATTTGATAAACAATATGCGATTCATGTTGTGAGGGGAGTGAGGATGGAAGATAGTAGGCCACATTTTTGAAGGCTTTAAAGGTTTTGCATAAAATATTATAATTCAAGTTTATTTTCACATTGCCTTTCATTTGAATGAAATTTTTTTCACACTCTATGTGCATCTATTTACTTACTAACCACCTATTATCACACCTACCTACCTAACTTTACAACAAAGGTTACCAAGGTGAACACAAAGTCATAGTTCCAAAATGTACACTTTTCATCAACACCTTACAATAACACCCTTCACAACTAACTATATGATACTAGGTTGATAAAAGGTGCAAAAAATGGGAATGTCATGATTACCATGCACTACTTTAATCACATAAGGTATGCTCCGCAAATTTCAAATTTTAACTCTATAACCTTTAGAAATTTTGTTGTGGGTTTCAATTCAAATTGATGCAAAAAAGTTCCTCCTCATAATAGAAGTTGTACTCTTAACCACTCCATTTAGGTTACTACAGATTGTTAGCGTATCACCAATGCATAACCTTGAAAATGACTTGGCAAATATATGTTCATATTGAAATGTCTTCTATCATTGATTTAGCTAATGAAGGACCAAATAACTTGCACAAATATGTGAAGTGCTGAAATTTAAACTCCCAAATGCTCAAAACATTCTTTCACCACACCTACCAATAATTTGATTCTTCAAAAAATCTTAGTGTCGATCATGCTGTCAAAATAGCCTTTCCTTTGGACACCATTCCCCCTTCAACAATGAGTATTAACCTTTCATCATCAAGGAGCTACAATTTTGATGCAATATATGTTTAGGGTAAAGCCCCAAGGTGGGGGCATTCTCAAAGAAGGGGCTTAGGACTAAGGCTATAGCCAAGTACAACCCCACATTTTGAGAATTTCCCCCACCCATGGGGTTTATACCCATCATAAAGCACGAGGCAAAATTATCATGAACCTAAACATCCATAGATCACAAGGTGTAAGAGGGTTCTTACACTTAATCCTTAAGCGTGGGAAGCATCTTACACCTATACATAGGCATAATTTCCCTCCCACTGTTAAGGAGTAACATAAACCCTAAACCTAACTCTTTAGCTACTCTTAGCTACTGACCTACCTATTATAGGAGGTCAATACAAAGAGGTCCAGACTAAGGCCTGTAGCAGCGCTGCTCACAGCCAGCAAATTATTAGCATATCAGCAAACCATCTCAAAACCTCAACTATAGTTTTCTTAATACATGGTTCCGATTTGATGCTTGATGTTCTCGATGAAATGAGGAGAAATTAACTCTCATGAGAATCGAGAAATCTCCATTCTCATGATTAAGAAAGCCAGAACAAGGTTTAAACTTTTCCTTGAAGTCAATGAAAGACTTTCATTGACTTCCACATAAGGACTTACAGAACCTGGAAGAAGCTGGAACAACACAGACACACATAAAATGAACAAGAAATGTATACAATCATGTTAAGCATTCTATCCCAAAGAATTAATGTTACATCAGTAATGTATGAAGGGTTTAATCAATTGAAAAGTCTCCCAACATCCCCTGTAGCTGAAAGACTGCTGACATTTCTTTGACAAACCACACAGTTGTAAATCCTTACCTCTTACATAAAATCATGCCTCTGGTCGACATTCTATTTTGCCTGCAAAAAGTACCAAGAGAAAGAGAGTGAGCAAGAGGATCTCACCTCAATGTCTAATGTAGCTGTCAAAGCACTGGAAAGAGCTATGTATGCCCCACCCCCTGCCCATTTCCAGGTTTTCCAGTAGAGAACCCAGATATGCTGGACAGCTTGACCCTTTTATGAAAGAAACCCACACAATGCTGTCTCTTAGCCCGACTTAAAAAGTAGCACAGCAACCTGGCCCAGATAGAAGTAGACAAAATGCTTTGTTTCATGTGTGACATATGAACCTGCAGTGGAATCAACAATGGTTTGTTCAGAAGGGGCAATCATGACACAGATCAAAACGAAGAAGGTTGAACAGACAAATTAAACTATGGCAGGATAGGATGTCTTGTTTGGTGAGTGCCCTTTAAAAGTGGAGAAACTTCCTTAATTTGTAGCAATGTCACAGCAAAAAAGCACTACACAAACCTGAACTGATATTGGGAAGAAGACATGGCAACTGAGAACTCTTTGTACTGGACTTCCTCTAACTGAATGCCCTACTCTCCCTATTCTTGCTCAGCTCAAAAGTGGAGCCACATCCAATGATGAAGCAAGACCTTGACATTCTTTACAAACCCAGTGCAAATTGTGGCCAAAAACCCAAATGACAAAAAAGTGCCTGAAAACATCAGTGTGCCTATAGGCCACAATTGTGCTAGACAAGTTGATGCAACTGCCACAATCATGAAAGGACCTTCTAGGACAGTCTGCTGAGGAAGGGAAAGCACCCCTTACCAAAGTTCCGGCCAACAATGCAGTGCCATGTTGGGTTGTACTTCTTATCAAACTCTTTCTTGATGTATGCTGCTATATCTTTCTCCACATTGTACTTGTCCAGTGCCTTCACATTCCAATTTCCAACCCTCACTGCATCAGTGCTGAGAATTGCACAGCCTGTGGTCATCTAAGCAGAAGGTACACCTAAAGACAGGATGGTCTAGTGCACTCCAGCTTCCCACCCTGTTTCTATGGCTGACCAGAATATGTAGAGAATGAAAATCCAGCACATTGCCTCCTGGAAGCAAGGAGCTTTAGTACTCCCAGTGCTGTACAACTGACAACGACCTCTCTTGACCCTGCTTGTTGGCATTTAGTTCTTGAGTAGACAGACAGGGAATGGGTCACTTTCATCAGCTTTGTAACTAATGCAGAGCTAGGGCAGATGAAAACAGCATACTTTGCCATTTCCTTTGACAGGGGACAAAAACTGTAGCATAAAATCTCAGAACCTAATCAAGTGTCATGAGAACATCTCAGTCCTCTTGCATGATAGGGAGCATACATGTTGCACTTTTTAGCCTAATTGATATCCTGCTGGGTGCAAGCCCCAAGAAAGCTGTAGGAACATTGCAGTTTGTGGGGTCAACAAGCCCACAACTTGCAGAAAACTCCATAAGTAGACTCCATATGTCTCATCCTGGAGGCCTAAGGCTTCTAAATTCCAGGGCAAGTGTAGACAGTTTGCACAAACTGACGAGAAAACATATCAAATACAAGAATGTGACTCTGCAGAACTGGGTGGTATGGCAAGAAATCTTGAGACTTGATGTTAGAACACTTTGACATGTAGAGACATGAAGCTAGATGCAAGTCTGAGTGAGCTTGTTGAAACCCATTACTGTGGATATTGAGCAATTCATCAATCCTTGACAATAGGTTTAGTATCTGCTGGCCACCAATCATCAAGGATTAAGTTATGACTCACAACAGGGAAGAACTAAACAGGAAGAAGTGGAAGATGGCACAAAGGCCAGGGAACACAGAAAGGAGAAGCATAATATTTAATGATCTGGGGGTTTTCTGACGACACAGATTGTAAGTTTCCTCAAGACTGAACTATTATCTGCAACAAAGAAGAGGACCATAGTATCCTTTGTAATAGATGGGTATTTGCAACCAAAAAAATCTATCCGCAAGAAATCACATGGAGTACATTGGGGATATTCCTGCATTTAAGAGATGTGTAATCTGCTTTCAGCTCGATTACGAAATTGCATTAGACAAGGACCAAGCTCTAGAAATAAATGTGAGTGACTGGTGGGATCAGCAAGCAATTCATGCAGACTCAGTTAGGGTCTCTTTCCATTATGCTGCTGTGATCACAGCAGCCTACTGGAAAACCATTGACATAGGGCATTGTTTCTCTTGCTGCAAGGACAATTGCTTTCCATTGGAGAGCTGCAATTGTGGTGAAAATATGTCATTACTCATGTGAAGAACTCTAAGAACACATGTTCTCGTGAAAAATGGACAGATGTCATTGTATGGTCAGTCACAGTTTGACTCACAACTCTTGCAATCGGTCAATGCTTGGCCAGTAGAGCTGTGAGATGATTGTGAGCATAGCTACTTGAAAAAACATAAATGAAACCTGCTGGGATCACAAAATCTGTGATCACAGCAGCCTAGTGGAAAGATGTCCTTACAACACTATCCTAGTTGAGAAGTCAGCTCTCCATCAGGGTAAAAAGGCTATGGTGATGTAGAGCATATTCTACTTCAGAATCCTTTGCCATCCTTTGTCAGAAGCAAGATTTGTGACCCAAATCCAGAGGATCCTTCACCCTGCGTCTGCCTCCATTATACATTTTGTAACTTCTTTACAAATCTACAGAGCTAGTACATTATTTGCTAAAAGGAACAAGTTTCGAAGTTGGGGGGAGGGGGGTCTTTGTACAGAGAGAGTTCACTATACAACAACAGTACACATACTTACCGCAGTGGCACATTCAATGGCGTCCTGTTGCATGTCTTCTGTCATGTCAGCATTTTTAATGATGGCCTTCCTCTCCAAGATCCCAGATTTTTCCACAATCTTCTCTGCCATTGATGTATCTTGCCCTACTCCACCTGTTGTCTGTCGATATAGTATATAAAATATATCCCACCTAGGTTGTCGTGACACTCGAAACAAATTACCAACAAAAGACCTGTGCCTCTCACTAATATACAGAGTCCAGACCAGACCGCAATCCAATGACCTTCTCCTCGGTCCTTACAATATTCTCCAGCATAATCTAAACGGCGAAAAGAGGACACATGAAAAGAGGTGTACCTGACGCAAAGACAAGAAAAAAGGGGAATGAAGGAAACCAAAGCAAGGAAGTCAAGTATCTACAATGTACATACATGCATACATACCTGTTCAATACACCTTCCACCGCCGCAATGAAGAAGACACAGCCAGCACTCGACGCTTCCTCCTGCGACTACGACGGACCAAAATACAGTGCTGATCAGAAGCAGTTCGCACGAAAAGCAGAAGGAGTCAAGACTAAAGATTCGTTGTCAGAATGGAGACTAAGTTATTACTACAAAACTCTGGAGACTATGACACCGCCAGCGAAGAAAGATACAAACCAAAACTGACAGAAACCAGAAACCTTCCCTCTTCCGCGCGACAAGTGGGGTCATCCTAACCCTCCTCCCGAGCAAGCAAAGATTCCCGCTATAATTAACCCTCGCAGCAACACTCTCATAATTACGCGAAGGGTCCAACACACTGCTTCTTACAACGACGACAGAAATGCAAATGCAAAGGGAGGGGGGGGGGGGCGGGGAGAAAACACCGAACGAAACCGAATAAACGCTTTAAACCAACAAAAAAAAAAAAAATACAACAAAAAACACATAAAACAAAATT
>Ga0116227_10000629_pt1 | contig 70906 bp, 60 predicted proteins | sample S1TSphgellanicum_FD_89693 | JGI IMG/M metagenome (GOLD analysis project Ga0116227, IMG submission 89693) | Host-associated microbial communities from peat moss isolated from Minnesota, USA - S1T2_Fb - Sphagnum magellanicum MG | ecosystem: Host-associated > Plants > Peat moss > Unclassified... | reverse complement strand
TTAAAAAAATAAAAAAAAAGAAAAAATTTTTTATGTTTTTATTTTAAAATTGGTAAAAGTATTAAAGTTAATAGTAGAATTTTTTTTTTTTTTTTTTTTCCTCTTAGGTTGCGAGAATTGTTATTAATTAGGGTTTAGGTTTCTGAATGGTTTCCTTGTTTGGAGGAGACGGCATTTTTTTGTGCACACGTTTCCGACCTCCCCTGTGGGAAAGCAGAGGGAAAGATTCAGAAACGGGCCGGCTATTTTGCTGACGTGTCTGCTTAGATTGGCTCCGCCGTCCGGGCATTTGTGAGCCTTTTTCATTGGGCCGTATTCGTCAGGTAGTTTTCGTTTTGGTTTGTCTGGCGGCACTTGAGTCATCACCCTTGACCCTGCACACCCACGAGGGACTAACTTTAACCACGGTGTGACCGTTAGTTTATCTGCGGTGACTGTTCGTTACTTGTAGGGGGCCGTGGTCCCGGACAAGGGAGAGAGTGTATGTGTCTGAAAAAGGAGGTAATTATCTGGCCGGAAAATCCAGGCTTGGGTCGGTGTATAAATATGGTTATCAACTAATCAAAAAAAAAATCCAAAATTGTCAATTCTTTATATCAATAATTTGAGGAATTTTCCTCCCAACACAAAAAAAAGAAAATCATTCGAATTTACACTAGAAACAACAAGAATTGGAATTGGTTTAGTTGCAAAAATTTTGAATTTTTTGGGTCACAAATTAAGTGATTTTGGGGGAAAAAAATTATGAATTACAACACCTTTCATATTTTTTTAATAGCCTAATTTGGCTCATGGATGATCATCACCTTAGGTACATCACCAAATTGAAAAAAAAAAAGAAAAAACATTGGGACATTTTCATAAGTATGATAGGCTTTACATTTTTTTTAAAAGCTGACCATACTAACAGGATGCTTGTCAAATGATTTTTATATAGCAGAAGCCTTGATTGATACCACGGGCATTACACCTGCATTACTTTGGGCTTCACCCTTGAGTGGAGGTGTAATGCTTATTGCCAGGGCTTCCCCCTATACTTTTTTTTTTAGGGGCAGGTGGGGGTGTGGGGGAGGACACAACTGCAGACCCAACTGACAAGCTATCGGCATTACCGCCAACTCAAGCCCAGTGGCAAAGAAAACATGAAAGCGTTCACCTACTTACTCATCAACAAATTTGAACCCAAGACCTTTGTGATACCAAGGTTTGACAGTCTAAGTGCCCCTCTACCACTGGGTATAGGGTTTAAGGTTTAGGGCATTCATGCTACTCCATTGGGCATTATGCACTATGTTTTCCGTGATGCCGGCCATTCTAGCAGGAATGCCCACAGCGTATTCCCCATGCCTAATTGCATGCTGGCCAGGTTTTTGGGGCCCTTGAATTTGCAGTCTTCGTGGCCGGTTCATCTCCCATTGGCCCTGGCCTCAGAAGGAGGAACTGGAGCTTCCTGTTTGCTTGTTTGGCACGATTTCTTGGTCTGCTCTCAAGACCTAGGGTCACTGTTTGGTCAGCTCCCAACCTACGGTCGTACCTTAGGTGAAACTTCCATCTAGGACTTTGCTAAAGACTGATGTATCTTCTCAGCTTTTATAGAGTGGCTTACGCTTTGTGAACATCATTCCTTTTTCAAAATTATTTATGAAGGTTAAGGGACCCAAGTGAAGGGCTCCACAGGTCCTTGCTCGTGTTCATGGGTTAAACTTTGAGCCCCTCAAGTAGAACATAAAAAAACCTGTCACTGTTTGGCCTTTTATTATTTAGTGCAATTTTGGGGTAGAATTCTCCCTTCTTGATCACTGCCAAAAAGGGGTATTATGCTCATGACAACCCACTCACAGCCAGATTTTACGATTCCAAACAGGTTTTGAGTATAGGAGAAGGGCCTGAGTATAGGCCCTTTTGTGATTTGAGATCTGTGTCCAAGGCCATTCGTGCTACCGAATGTAAAGAGGAAATGAACATTGTGCCCAGTCCAATTGAATCGAATTCAATTCAGGTTGCAGTAGGCCAAGGGAACACATCAAAAATCACAGAAGGGCCTAAACTCGGTCCTTTTCCTAAGTAAAGCAGAGCTGGGATTTTTTCACTTTTTAGAAATAGTGACAAGCTGGCTGGTACCTTCTGGTGGTCAAAAGATCCCAGTACATCCTGGCTGGTTCCTTCCACTGCAGAAGATCCCACTTGCTGAAAAACAGGTTTCTTCAGGCAGGTAAGGGAGCTGAAAATACAAAGGAAAAATCCAGGTGGTGCTTTACGGAAGGGTAAGGGACTCCATTAAGGGCATTATGGTTGTAACCTCCCTACACCTTGGATGTGTGGGGCCAAGGTATCAAGAACTTACAACTGGTGTTGGCCGGTTCTTGACATTTATGAAGAACCTTCGATTCCATTTGCGCCCCAGTTCTTGGAAAAAAATGCAGGTAAAATTCAGGTTTTGGTTTCGATTCCAGTTATGATTCCCAGTAATGGTCAGTTAACCCTCACTTCTAGACTTTTTTTCTCAAAAATATTTTATTTTTAAAAATTCTGATTTCAGATCGAGTTCCGGTACCAGTTCCAAAGCCAGATTCTGGTTTTAGACCCATTCCAGTTCTGGTTCCAGATATCAGACTTGATTCCAGTTCAATATTTAGTGATCGGAACCAGAAATGGTGGTTTTAACTGGCCAAACCAAACCGGGTAACTGGGTAACTGCCAAACAGTGCTTACAACCATGAATCCCCACCAGCACACCATCGATTGGCAGCCCATTTTGACTTAGTTGTGGATGAACCTCAACTGACTTGATGTCAGGTTTCAAATGGTAACCTATCTTGTAAAGGACAGGTGCTATTGGAAGGTTGGTAAGTAGGAGAACAGGTGGTTACTAGGTAAGTATTTGGATCCATCCTTCATGGTGCGCTGGTGGGTACTGGTTCACTATGGCCCTTAGATGCTACGTAGTAAAAAACTGAAACTAAGCTAACCACAGTAATAGTCATGGAACTGGAACCCAATGCGAAAATGCTTCCTGTTCACCCACCGTCCATCTCCGATGATGAGCTGCCAAGTCTCAGTCTGTTGGACGAAAAAGTTACATGGCCAACTTCAAAACTTTTGATATGGCTGCAATGTCCCTCTTCCACCACACCAAAATAATTGTAGGTCTGGCTGGTTTGGGTAGTGGTTTTTTTTTTTAATTCTATTTTGCGATGTAACGAAAGTTGCAATTGTCCAGAAGAAAGTTTAGTCAAATTTGGCTACAAACCAGATATGAAAGTAAGACATTGAAGAATCCTTTTGTATATGCATTGGCTACACAACTTCTCATAGGAGTATGGCAATTTGGAATTTCATTTCCTTGAGTTCTGATGAATTTGTGCCATTTCTTACATGAAAAACCCTTTTTTGTAAGTCAAAACCATATTTTTCATTTTGGCAATTTGGCAATTTTTTGCCAAAAAGAAAATTAACTATTGCATCTTTTAACCTGGGCATTAGTCCTGCAAACGCTTGTCTAGCTCAAGGATTCCATGTGCCAACGACATTTCCTCAGTCCCCCTTCTTTGAGCCCTCATTCCTATGTGTTTCGTGAGTGCTATCAAACTGGGAGATGGTAATTTCAAGCGATAAGGCCTCAACCATTTGGGAAGTTTGTAGTGGGTTCTGTCCCACCTGTCTAGAGGTCAAAGTTAGCCTTAAGTACAAGACAAGTCTGAGTGCCGAATTTCACCAATGCGTGATTTGCCATGTGCATATAGTTTAGATGTTTAGTGAAATGTGTGAATGAAAGCAAGAGCATGAGGAACATCAAGATGAATCCAAGTACGACAGAGCAAACTATATTCCATCATCTCACTGACAACATGCAACCACACCACAATCAAAAACAGGAGTTGACCACCCCCACAAGCTTCTTTCAGAAAGGAGTTCATATTCTTATGGTGATGTGATATCGTTTAACTTGAAAATAGGAGAACTTGAAAACAATTGTCAAGCAAGTGGGAAAGTTCCCCAAAGTTTAAAATTGCCCTTGAAGTACACACAACACCTGCAAATGGAGGGAAAGGAACAAGCAACACCCAAACATAGAATGATTTTGAACAAACCTCCTGAAACCATGGAGTAGAAGTATGACCAACCATTATGGAGAATTGATCCCAACCTCCAGCAATCATTTTGCATAATTCAGGGCAAATAAATTGAGGCCAAGAACATTGGACCCCATTATTGCACATTTGAAAATACAATTGAAAATATTCCCCTTGAATACAAAAAAAAAACTTTCTTGCTAAAATTTGGTTCACCTCTCCTATGTTTCTCACAAAACTCAAATTTCGAAATGTGCAAATGTTATATATATATATATATATATATATATATATAAATGTGAATATCTATGGCCTACAACCATATCATATAATTTGGGTTCACCATTTTTCATTTACCCTATCATCAAGCATCTCATTGCACAGAAGAACCCTATTATCATTACCATCATGCCCACCTGGACCCTACCATGGCACACTCATACCTAAGATAAAAGTTAATCATATGTGGTTGGCAACCCAACAACACAAGAACCACATGATCAATTTTTGTGAATAAAACACAATTGGTTGCCTTTTTTTTCCCTTGTTAAGTAGGAAGGAGGCAGCACAACTTACAAGCTTATAACAAGGTTTAATTGTTGGGCCATGAATTGCACTCAGTCATCTTTACAAGCTTTGCCTTGCACTTGCCTTGTTAGTCCATGATACACACCAATGGATTCATAATGTTTAGAACTAATCCGGACAAAAAATCTAATAAAACTGATGGCCAAAACCATCACACAGAAGACAAAAATGAAGGCCAGAACAAGGCCAATAGCCACACAACTCGCAAGAATGAAAGAAGGGAGAAAGTTAGTCGTTTTCATAGTTAGAAGCTATTTCACCCATAGCTCTTCTAATGTGACCTGGATGCAAATCATGAGATCTAAAAATAATAGAAGGTCTAGAACAAACATCTCTTATCAAAACAAATTTTTTTTTATGACAAAGGTTAAATCACATAGAAAAACGACATTAACACACTGCTTGAAAAATTGAATGCAAAGGACAAAAATAAATGACCTCTTGATCATCTATCGTGAAATAAATGAGCACATTCTTTGTTGAAACGATCCATATCACATTTGAATGAGTTGTGTGAATAATGTTCAGTGAAAAGTCAAAAAAATTAAAGTTGGATATGTTTTGACCAAGGTTGCCCATTTCTTAAGTTTTTTTAAAGAATCATTAATTTTTATTCCTCAAATTTTCATTAAAAAAATTTTTAATTTTTTTTAATTTTTTAAAATAAATCAAAACCCATTGATTCCAAGTCCAAGTGTGTCATTTTACCACCAGTTCCCAGTTCTAACAATTCTTATTTTTTAATAAGATTCATCAATTTTGGTTTTGATCCAATTTTGGGTTTTAGGGTGTAAGGATGGTTTGGTCAATGAAATTAATGGATTTGCCATTATAACATGTAATGTTCAAAGGTTGTCAAAATGCATAAAGATTTGTTGAAGGTACAAATTGTGCTAAACTTAGAACATTTGCCCTCAAATTTTGGTTTTCAAGCAAAAATCCTTGAAGACCCAACCAAGAAGATGATCTACCCAAAATAAGAGTGTGCATGCTCATTTTCGACAACAACCCATTACCCAACATGTTCTTCCAGAGGGAATACAATGTAAAAAAACTATTATTGAGCACCTTGGGTGCTAGAAAACCACACAGAAACATGCTCTTGCTACTCCTACTATTGCTCCTCTTCTTAGTGCCATCCTTTTGCTTAGTTTTGCAATCCCATGGACACTATAAAAAAAGATGACAGTCAAAAATGGAAGAAAAATCATATATATATATATATATATATAACATGGGTAGGTATTCCAAACATCCAAACAAAAAACATATGGCATTGTGAAAGCTATTACACCTAATGCCACAAAAACTCATTGTAAGCTTACCACCCTTGTTTTATCGCCTACCAACTTTGGAGTTTTCATGACTTTTGACCTTAGTCTTGCATCACACCTTTGCAAATTGCAGATCTATGCCTCTCAACTCTTAAGTTTTCCAAATTTGATTAACAGCAAGCTTTTGCATCAAGAAAAAGATGATCAAATAACAACAACACAAAATGTCTCTAAAAAATGAAAGAGATGAAGATTGTAAAATGAAGAGAAAAAGATCAAATAGCAAATAAAGAAGAGGATGGACCTAAATCCTAACCCCTACAACTTAGGGTATAAACCTTATTAACTTAAATCTTTAATATCCTACATATTAACTACACCTAAAAACTAGAATCAACCAAGTGGGCAATAAGAACTATCGAATCAGTTCTTGTGATAGTTCTTTCTTCCCCCAAAAACCATTGGACCTATTCTTGAACTCCCAAAAACTATTAGTTCAAGTTTTAAAAATCAAAACCAACCATGGAACTACAATAGAACAAAACTAATGCTGACATACCTTTTGACATTATGATTACAAAATCAGGAACTATTAAGTATATTTCTTGATAATTAGTGGATCCAATTGACCAAAAACTAGAGATTAAGGACAGAATAAGGATACAGGATGGAGGACGTTAAATCAACAATGGGTCCTTATAATAAACATATATATATATTGATAGCCTAATTGCCCAATTAAGATGTGTCTGGTGATGACTAAACACATCTTAGTGTTGCTCAAACACAAATTTTGTCTCTTATTATACATGTTTTGGGCATCTAATGGACATTAATGCCTTTTAATGTTTATTACAAACTCAAAGTGTGCATAATACGACCCAAATTTTGTGTATGGGCATCATCCATCTTTTTCTCAAAAGGATGGATTGGGCCAAGGGCAAACAAGAAGAAAAAGAAGCATATAATACTTTTGTATTCTTTGCAATAAAGATTTGTTGTTGATTGAACATCCTTTGATTAAGGATCAGGCTAAAAGTTATTTGACTATCACAAGATGAAAAATGTCAACCTCACTTTGTATGGGATAATCCATTTGCATCAACTTACCCCATTTTCAGATATATTCGACATGGGATATAATTTTAAGTTATTAAAGTCATCACTAAATTAAGCCTCACTTTGGGCCTCATTGTACCCACTCATCTTCCTTTTTGAGCTATTCATAAAGTCAATCAAAGTGAAATCATTTACCTTTGAGCTATTCATAAACTTAATCATCAAAGTGACATCACTCTTCAAAATGAAAGATGAACACCTCTAAGTGGTTACCATAATTTTCATTAAAACCACATTATAGTGTACTTAGGTTACCACCACATAAATTAGGCATTATTTAATGTAAGGGGCTAACTAGATTAGAACCTACCAAAAGGCTACCTATCATTTACCTATGAAACTATTAAGGGAACTACCTATGTTAGGGGCTATTTAGGGCCTACCTATAAGGTTACTTAGGGCACACTTAAAAATTACCTAGGCCTACCTAAGGCCTACTTAAGAGGTACCTGAAATAAAGGTTATCAAAAGGTTACATAAAGGCTTACAAAGGGACTACTTAGGATGTTACATACCTAGGGACCTATTTAATTTTTTTAATTCCTAAGGGCTACTTTAAAAGTTACATAAGGTCTACTTTAAAGGCTATTAATCAGCCCTAAATAACCATAGGTAGCTTTCTAAATAACATTGAAATATACCCTAACCTAAGAAATCCCTAGCTATCCCCACAGATAGACTCTAAGTCACATAACCCTAGGCAGGTCCCTAGGTAGTGCCTAGGTAGGCCCTATGTAACCTTTTAAGTAGCCCTTAGGTATCAAATAACCTCAATAGGCCCCCAGGTGGCTTCCCAAGGTAGTCCTTAAGTAACCTTCTTGATAGGAATTATGTAACCTTTTATAGCCCCTAGGAGCCCCTTAGGTAGGTTTTACATAGCCTCCTAGACAACCTTTAAGTATCCCATAGCTTAGGTAAACCTCTAGGCGTTGTTGCCATAGATAGTCCTTAACTAACCCTATAGGTGGGCTCTATGTAAGCTCCTTAAGTAACCATGTTAGGTATCCCATAACCTAGGTAGGCCCCTAAATATGACCTTAAATAGTCCCTAGGTAGATTTTATGGAGCCTCCTAAGTAGTTCTTAAATATTTCATAACTTAGGTAGACCCCTAGGTCTTTCCTAACTCAGTGCCTAGGCAGGCTTTGTGCAATTCCTTAAGTCCTCCTTGGGCATCCCAAAACTTAGCTAGGCTCATAAGTAAACATAGGCAAAACATAGGAAACATGACAAAACTCAAATCATCCTAAGTTGAGGAAGAAATTTGAGTTTCCCTGGGCAGAGTGGGGTCCATATGCTAAGCTTGTATGCCTGTAGAGAGGGCAGAATGTTTTGTATTGCCCTCCATAGGGGGTAATGTGAATTATTTGTGCTTAGCATTTTTTATTTTCTTTGTTTTTGGTTGGAGCACAAGGGCACACCCAACCAACAAGCCATTTGCACCCCCAAGTCAAGCTCAGTGGCAAAGGACTGGCAGGGCTTTCACTTGCACACTAGTGGGTTTGAACCCCGAACCTCTTTTGAGGTCCAGGGTCTGAGATATGGGTTATACCAATAAGTCATGACCCCCCTGGGGTTGTGCTTAACATCTTTGATGGTTTAGCCCAAGCAGCAACTTTGCTTTCACAAAATTTTGTCACGTAGTTCATGACTTAGTACAAAGAATTTTTGTCAAAAAAATTTGCCAAAGTTGCATGGGAAAAAAAAGTCTGAAATTCTCATATTTTACACAACTGAAATTCCAGAAGCAGGATTCTCAAAATTTTCTACTTTCCTCTTTTACCTGTGGCCAAATTTGGTTAATTCCTCTTGTGGATGATTGCCAATGTGGCTACATCCCATAATTATATTTATTAAATAATATTAAAATTTAAAAACCTAATTCCAATGCACCTTATATGTGGATCTGGGTTGACACTTGATACCTTTTGTGTATGTTGAGCAAGGTTAAACGGATTATGGGACCCTCAATCATTCCAGGGAGAAATAATTTTGTAGTTTGTTTGGAACATGGATTGAGAAAATCTAACTTTATTAAAAAGATAACTGCTTGGTATCAATTTAGCGGTCCTTCTATATTGGGAAAAAGAATGTAGGAGTTTGACATACATTGCTATCCCATAGCATAGAAAGATTGGGTGGTTATTTTGTTGGGCGTATCACAATTTTATGGTACATGTCAAATTTGGGTTTCACAAAATAATTTATTAGGGGTTCAGGTTTCACTTTTTTTTTTTTTTCAATTATATGTCAGGCAAGGGTATCAATATTATATTTTTAAAATTTTAACTTGTGTCTCACAATGTTGGTTCTTGAAATTTTGAAAGCAATTGGGTATCCCTTGGTGGTTTTCACAAATCGAGCATTACTTTTGTTTTTTTTTCCAAAAAATTAAAATTTTATTGATTTTATTCCTTTTTTTAATAATGAAAAAATACAAGCAATGTTAAAAAAAAGTTCTTAAAACTAACCAAATAATTATTTATTGAACTTTTACTCTTCAACAACTTCTTCCTTTTCAAATTCACCTTCAAACTCTTCTAACTCATTTTCTAAATCTATATCCTTTCAAAGAATTCTATTAAGATAGATGGAGATTTACATCTTATTCTAAGATCATTAAGCCAATTCTTATTAACAAATATCAACTTTTCTAAATTTTCAATTTGCAAATGACATTTTCTAAAGGTAGTAAATATTCTAACCAAAAAAAAATCCTTTCTATATCAATTTGAGATCCAATAATGCGTAAAATTTGTTGGGTTAAAAATCCAATAGTAGGAAACATTGTTTCATGTTTTTGCCACCATTGAAGAGGACATTTGATCTCCTTGACAAGGTGTCAATTTACTTGAGTGTCTCAAAACTATTGTCCTTCATAGTTTTCTTAGTAATTTTGGTACAAAATACCACCTAAAGCAATGTTAAATGTGTGATAATAAAAATGTAAAATTACAATCTTGTAATATTGAATAAACACATCACAAAAATGTGAAAATATTCCCATGGATATGAATATAAATAGTATTTTGGTTGTATTATATAAACACCAAAATACTTGTCCTATAGAACAAATACCTCTTACACATGTAAAATTATTATAGTATAACCATTTGTATTTAAAAAACCATAGTAAATTGATATGTATATATAATATGCATATTTTGAATACCTTATTGGCCAAATTACACATATTGATGAACCCCTATAATATTAAGAGTGTGTTAAAAATCAACAATTTGTTGTCCACCTAACAAAATACTTTGATTTTTGTGTGAATGGACAAAAATCACCTCTTAGTGTATTTAACATGATATATTTTAATGCCCTATCTATTTTTATATTTAAAAATTAGTCCTCTTAAAGTTGTAGTCATATGGTTTACAAGTGGGTCCCAAACTTTCAAAATACCCATAAAATATGACTGTTTTTCACCAAATACCAAAAATATATATAAATTTGATCGCAAAGTGGGTATAAAATTGTTACAAGTCATGTGGTTGGAATGTTTTAAGAGCTTGGCACATAGAAATTACGCAATTTGTAAGTATAGGTGGGAAGGTTGGTGGAAATGTCTTAAAATGTTGTGGTATTTTAAAATACTAGAAGACTACAATATCTTTATCATTTTTGAAACACTCGAACAAACTGTGACCCAACATCCAATTGATATCTCTTAAAAATTAACAATTCTTTTTTGACAAACTATTCTATCGATTCACGCATGCTTGTAATTTGTTCAAAAATATCCAAATTGCAATCTTGATAAAAAAATATCTTGGTTAGCAAAAAAATTATTTGACCTTACCAAAGGATGCAAATGTTCATAACATTTTATCAACATAGGATATAAGGATTTTCTATCATATTCTTCAACAAGAACAACACCTTATTCCATTTTAACAAATGAAGATACTATATAAAGGCTTTTAAATCAAGGGTCTAACATTAAAAAAACCATATTATGGGCATTCCTATTGTCATATTTTCTTAAGAATGAAAGGAAAGAATCCAACACATTATTACCTCCCTTCTAATGTTACATGCCAACAAATCATCATCCATTAAGTTTTCAAATGAAAGAATGACTTTATTTTTTCCTTCAATTTCAAATTTCTGGAAATGGCAAGGTGTAACGCGTCACTAAAAAGCTAGTGTCCACGAGATTGGTTAAGAACACAAGTAGAAATAATTGGAAAAAGACAATGCACAATAATATGATAAATTTTCCAAGTCAAAGGTGGAGGCATTCAACCAGTGATTTCCACAACAGTCTATTTGTTGTAATAAAACACAATGGTGGAATGAAATTATAAAACTTTTTGAAACATAATGATCTTACTAGCAAACCTACAAAACAACCAACAATAAAATGTTTAGTTATCTTATCCAATTCAAAAGTTCAAAAATTGTAAACACTTAAAACAATACTACAAATTAGAAAGTTACTTGGGTTTTCATTAAAATGTTCAAATTTCTAGGTTAAATTCCAATTTCAACACATGCTTTATTCCATTTTTGTCTGCCCTTTTCAAACTTCTTAGGCCAAGATATGCACTTTTACAAATCTGCTTGAGCAATTTTAATGGAAATATACTTCAAATTATTGTAATTTTTTTCCTCTCCAATGCCATATTAACATGCCTTTGAAAAAGCATGTCCAAAGCAAGTGCCCTAAAAGCTTTCTTCTAAACCAAGATATTCATAACTTACAACCGATTTCAATATAATAAACATTGCATTGATATTGGAACCTTCATATTTGACATAAACAATTATCTTTTTCCTTAAACCATTCTTCTCCAACAACTTTGTCAAACTTTTGGCTAAGGGTTACCTTGTAGTTTTTATCGCCTCAAATATGCCAATTGTCACACACTTTAGATGCCAATCATTGTCTAAAAAATTAATAATTAATGGGAACACATCATAAACTTTTGGACATGCACAAGTCAAATCTAGTTGTTGTAGAATGACATTCTACCAATGTAGGAAGAACATACATTTGACTTATCTTCTCCACTAACCTTGGCAATGTCTCTTGTGAAAACTACCTTCTAGAAGGAAAATGTAATTTTGGACATAAATGTTGAACCAATCGCCTCAACTAGATATGTTTTACAAATTGAATTAGTAAATTTTTCTTAATAATCAAAAGACCAAGGTCTTCTAGGAACTTTTTCTATGACACATCCTTCTTTCTGAAAGAATCTTTCATTGAAAAAAATTTAAAAGATCCTTCTAGACATATTTGTTCTTTTCTTTGATGGTTATTTTTCTTCAATTACTTTCAACATATTGTTCATTTTTTCTTCAAACCTCTTTGTAATAAAAGCATGTTTTGCATTCACATGTTTTCTAAAAATTATTCCATTTGTCTTGTAATAAGAAATTAACCCTTTCTTCACTTGAGTTCTTAAATTTATTCCAATTACATGATTCTGATAATAAAATATAGAACACATTATTTGAGTGTTTTCAAGATCAACTTTTGCATTTTCATTAAATAATCTATGTAAAATAAATAAATAAAAAATAATCTTAAAAATAATAATTTTTTAAATACCAAATCTACCATAATCTATGTACAATAAGGAAAATAAATTATATTCACAAACAAAAGAAAAGAAAGAAATCATAAATTAAAAAAACATTTATAAACAATGGGTTTAAAGGTTTAGAATTTCAAAAAATGTTTACAAATATTGGGGTTTAAGGTGTAAAAAAATCAAAAAAATATTCATTTTTCTTTCTCATCATGATAAAAAAAAGGTGATTACTTATCAAAAATTATTTATATTTTACTCCTGCACATAAACAAACAAAAGGAAAATTGGATTTTTAAACAAAACCATTTAAAAAATCAAACCCAATCAAATAAAACAAACATGGTATTTTTTAAAAACATTAATCTACTTATAGGGGGGAAAAAAAGGTAACAAAAAAAAAGGAAAAACAATGAAATTATTAAGAAAATCCTCAAATTGTTTTTTTAAAAACCTTACCTTTCTTTGGTTTAAGCTTGTTACTCCAAGCTCCAATTTTTTCCACCTACAAAATAAATAGGGGAGGGGGGACACTATTACAAAGCATGGGATTTCCACTAATTTATTTGACATATTATAGTCAGTTTTTTGGTCAATATATACAATGGACAAAAATGTCTCAATAAAAACATACTAGTTGTTTAGGCCAAAAACTTGACTAAATCTATTATGATCGAATGCCTAGTAATGTATGTTTTGATTGACATGCTTAATGATGTGTACATGTCCATTCTGACAAGGATGACTAATTTGTTAACTGAAATGATTACCAACATGTATACTATCACAAAATTGACTAACATGTTGCCCTATAATAAAGTGCCACATGGCATGTCTTATGTGGCTAACTTGATTTACAAATTGTTCCAATAAATGGTTGCCACATGGCAATCCTTTTTTACCAACTTGACTAACAAGTGGTCCAATAGTTCATTACCATGTGGATGTTTGTTTTGATTGTTTTGATTAACAAGTGGTCCAACAATTTGTTGCCACGTGGATGTTAGTTTTAATTGACTTGACTAATAGTTGGTCCAACAATTTGTTGCCATGTGGATGTTTGTTCTAATTAACTTGACTAATAGTTGGTCCAATAATTGAGTGCCATGTGGATGTTTGTTTTGACTAATAGTCGATCTAGTAATTGGTTGCCACATGGTAATTTCTTTTAACAAATGATTAACATGTTAAATATTTGATGAACTTGATTTGCTTAATTCATTTCTTAATAGAGGAATTTAAACTAATTTTCAACCTAAAACATGAATAGGTTTACCATATAAATGTTTACATGTTAAACAACAATATATAATAATACATGGGTAGTAAAACAACATCCTCAAACATGACATGATTCATTGAAAGCACAAATGATGTACTAAAAAAGAATGCATACATTACTCACACATAATTTTACAACTTAAAAGCCAAAATTTTCATACATGCTTCAAATTGAAGTTTGTACATAGTAAAGATCAATAGTTATTACAAAATCAATTGAAATGTCATTAGCTAACAACCAATTAATCATATGCAATGGTTTCTTTCCAAGGCCATTGCACAATATAACCAATTGCATCATCTACCTTATAGAATGGAAGGTCATTATCTAACTCAAGAACTTGCAAATGAACACCTTTTAATGTCACTTATGTAATGCTAGTTCATATAGATATTAATTTATCATGGAATTACCATGATGTTTAACCGTACCATCACCAAATCTGACAAAGGATTTAAAAGCAATTTGGATGCCACCAATAAGATTCGTGAAGATGAGTTTTTGGTTTTTTCAATACTACAAAACAAATGAAAATCAAGTTCATACTTCCTAGTTGCTCAGCCTCTATAATTGGGGGAATCAAAGTTGGTTTAACATTTGGACAACATTTTCAAATGAACATTCAATTCAAAAATTCTAAACAAAAAGTTGTGACCCTCTTACACTTGGGAGGGTTTTTTTAGCTTGTTTAGTAGCAGCTACCTCAAATGACATTGTCCTATTATCAACAAAACATTTTGAACTTGCATGACTAGGAGTTCATTTCTGCCTTTGGTTTTGCTCAAAATCAAGGTGTCCACAACCTTGGAACTACCTTGGAATATAGCCCTATTCATCTACAAATACCCAAATAATGGCATAAACATACTATTTAAAAATTACTCACACCCACAGAACATCATTGACACATTCAAGAAAATTTTTAAACTTTAAACACACTACATGGAAGTATGGGTTTTAAGTAAGGGTTTAGAATCAACCTAAACAACCAATAAACCAAGCAAAATCTCTTATCAAATGCTAGTGGGGATTTTGACTTGTGAGTTTATGTTGCCCATATGGATTCATTCCAACATATTGTAAGGTACTTGAACACTTGGACAACCCAACCAAGTAAGGCCACAAACTCTCCAATGAGTGGTTGTCTTCTACTTAACTATCAAATGGGTGGGGTAAAATGTATGAAAAGGGAACATTCCCAATGCATTTGTATGGGCAATCATCTACCAATAGAGTGTTAAATTGATCTAGTTGCCTAAATGTTGGATTGATTTTTTCCCACACCATTGACATGTTTTTCAATACCAACTTTCTATGCAAATTTTTAGGATGTGGACTGTTTGTTTCCAAGCATCTCTCCGCACCCGGCATAAAAACAAGGTGGACACCACTCTTTTCCCCTAATAGAAATTGTACCATGGGGTGCAAAATTTTCTAAATGGTTGTGGACCAAATGGCAACATATATCAAACCTTGAGCTACGTAACTCTAGGAACTTACAACAATTGGGTTGAAAATTCACAAATTTGTTTCCACGTCTCATTGCAAGAACCATCACTTTCCATTTGTTTTGATGTGATTACAAATGTGATGTTTCACATAGTAAGCCATTCACATTTAAAACTAACAAATGGTGGATTTTGTTATTAAACCACCTGCTTGGAAAGAAAACAAAGCAAGCACCCACAAGTGAATTAGGGTTCATTTCTTTTGGGGGCACATGAATATTCTCATATGTACTACGAATCACAACTTTCTTCTTGCGGAGACTTGAACATGTTTGCTTATATAAATCACCACATTAAGGTCAATTTCTTTAAACCTATGTTCCACCATGGGTAAGCTCACCACACTTTTCTCTTTGTTGCAAGGCTTAACATATGTTATAATATTTGCAATTACAACAATTTGTGGCATGCCATGTTCTTCTTATTCCTTCAACCTCTACAACAATTGCAACAATTCAAATGTGCAACAAGTTTAGGTGACTAAATTATGTAATCATAGACCCCAAGAAGTTCAATTACCAATTCCCTACGTCAGTTAATGAACTCCATACCTAAATAATTTCAAAATGCAAAACATTTTTGTTTTGTGAATTGTAAGTTAGTCCTCTCTTACCATTTTAATGTCACCATTGGTGGATCTAGCAACATCTGTTCCTTTGGGGCATTCCAATCTAGATTTATTGCCATGACCACCTTAATTTGTTTTCATCATGAGATACATATCCTACATCATAGATGTCATCTCCTTTTGATTTTTCGTTAGCTTTTCAGTGGCCTTAACTATGTCTTCATGGTTGCTTTTCATAGCCTCTAGGCGAACTGCTAATTCTAATGTCAAATCTTCCTATAAAGTTCAAATCATGTTTGTGATGGAAATATGGATGCTTCAAACTATTATGCATGGTTGCTCAACATATTTCAAGTGTGAATAATTATATACATCTATAATGCTATGATTTCAAGGAAACTAAGAAATGCTACATGAGTGAAAAAATGAATGTAAATTATTAAATTAAAAACTCAACAATAACTTGCAACATATTAGTAAAGGTATTATGGTACATGCTAACTTCAACCTCTTCCTCCTCCTACTCTTCAACCTCTTCTTCTACCTTGTTTTGTTTACAAATTTTTGGCCTTTCACATTTTGTTTGGATCTCTTCCAATGTAGGCAGTCTTCCAAGATATGTTGCCTAATACACACATATTCATGCACATTCAAAATTTCAGTAGCAAAAAAAAAAGAAAAAAAATTATTAGAGGGAAATGTACCATATACTCTTCCACACTAGCCACACCTATTTGTCCAACCTGACTACCATTCTTTTGAGTTGCTCAAATTCCTTTCATTCAAACTACTTTTTCTTTATTTTCATCTTTCATCAAGACTTCTTTCAGTTGGTTCCAATGTTCTTTTGGGCAATTTCATGGATGTAGTTCCCCCTTCAAAATCATCCTTTTTAATGACCCTCGTCTAATTTTCAAAATAATTGATAATTAAACTTTCACGTGCTTGTAGGCTAAAGGATGGTCTAAATATTCAAAGCCCATCTCGAGGGCTCTTTGATTACTTCCAGCTCCTTAATTGGTTACGTGCAAATGTCATTGATTATTGGATTGAACTTTAAGGTGTAGCCTTGAAGTGCATTCATCCAACTATTCCTTCCACCACCATAAGGATTTCTATCTATAGTGCAATGCACCACAAGTATGGCATTTTTCCCATTATAGTTAGCAACCTCAATCCCAATCGTTGCATAACCTTATCCATTGTTCAACGACAAGCCTTTTGTTCAGCTTGCTTGGAATGCCTCCTTGAGGACTTTTCAAGCACTTGGCTATTTGGTTGGCCAAAAATAATATTTGTTGTTGAACAACACAAGTAGGAGATTGACCTCTGCTAGGTATATTTGATGTGGTTGGAAAAAAATTCAAGGTTGCAAAGTTATTTGTTGCAATCCCATTTATTGATCATGCCATAGGTGACGACATAGTTGTAGTCCATGGTAAGTGTGGGTATCCAGGCAACCTAAAAGGAAATTATTGCATTATAATAAGAGCTATTATCATTTGTTGAAATGGATCACTTGTTGCCACAACTGCTAGGTATGGATTGGGTGGTACCACCAAATTTTGCTGGTCAAGATTAGGTGTTGTTGTTGTTTATTGGATGGTATCACATGTTGAATTAGTGGCAATAGGATTAAATTGACCAGGCACAAGCCAACCAAGATGTATTACCCAACTTAGAGGTATTGGCCAACCAACTAAAGGCATGACCATTCCTTGAGGCCAAGTTGTAATAGGTTGTGGGGTTTGTGATACAACATGTGAAGCATTGGTTGAACCCTTATACTTGGAGTTCCTTAACTTCTCTCTGCAAAAAATCATCACAAAATTAATAGTTCCTCTTGATACCACTAATACATGATGCCAAAATCCAAAATGATGGTACGGTAGTTCAAAAATATAAACAAACTTGTAGTAACTATAGTTTCAGGAACAAATTTGGTGGCATTTGATTTAGCCATGTTGGGTTTATCTAGTTGTGAGGGGGTGGGATTTTCCACTATAAGTTAATTCAACCCATTAACCAAGGATTTTGCAGGTCGTTTTCATATACTCCATCACTTTGGCTGTTGTTTGCCATAATGTCATTTATATGTGAGAATAACATGCAACAAGGGATGCATGCTAACATTAGATCTATAAATAATAAAACATTCTTTCATTGGTCCACTACATTCACAACTAATTAATAGTCTAACACCATGAACTTTAAAAAACATTTACAACTTATGGTAGTAGTTCAATGAAGGTTATTTAAACTACTTTTATAATGCATAGAATAAAACCAACTAAAGTTTTCACTATTTTTGCATTTTTATACAAATTTTAAAAACACAAAAATGAACAATTTTCTTCAAGATCATTTCCCCATTGATCCATTTTTGTTAGATAGTAACTCAAGTTCCTAGGAGAAATGGAAATTCAATTTTCCAAACCATCAAAACACAAAAAGAAACAAAATATTTTAGAAGGTTCAAATAGCACCTACTTATTGATTTTTTCTTTCACAACTTGAAGGTCTTGTTTTATGCCTTCATCCGACTCTACTTCATTTGCCACATCTTCTTCACCAAAGTCCTTGTCCACCTTCAACTTTTTATTGAATTCTGCAAGTTCATTCCTATATTTGGTTGATTTGTAAACCTGGACTACCAGATTCAATGACAACCTTTGTGTTATTTGTTAATCGAATAAAGCACCAAAGTTGGGAAGTTTAGAGCCTTGGGAACCCGACATTTTTGCAACTGACCAATTGCTTGGATAACGGTGCTTGTAATGTTTTTGTCCGTACAACAACATTACCAACATAATGACTTTAATAAGATGACAACTTTAACAAGTTTTATGAAAGCATAACAAAAGACAAACATAAACCAAGTTGAGAATACACAATTGAAATAATAAAACAAGGAGATTAAGAGAGTTCACAAGCTTTCAAGAAGAATGTAAAGAAAGTAGAGAGCACACAATTGAAATTTTAAAAAAAAAAATGGTTAATCTACAAATGTTGGATGGTATGGATGTAATTTGATCCATTGTTCAATGACTAAACACAAGAAAGACCCGAAAAAAATAAAAAAATAAATTGGCTTGTGCATTAAGTTGAGCAACAACAATTCATCATTGCAATTCAACATAGGGTTCTAGATTTCAAAAACTATTGAAATTGGCAACAAACCTTTTTTTGCACTACAACAAACAAACCCTATACCTGAAAAACTACAATGCACACAAAAAAATTGAGCGATGGTAAATGACAACAACATTTACTTCCATTCTAGATCAAAAATTATTGCTAGTTTTATGTCGTTGTTTGCCATTCTATGTCTCCGCACCTCCTCATCATCTTTTGCATGTGTCTACACAAATTTTGGTGCCCTCCATCATACTATCAACAATGGAATTATGCATGCTTGCCATTGTGATCTTGTTTGAAAGGATTGTGAATTTGAACACTCAAAGTATGCAACAACCGTTATCCCAAGTGACAATATTTTCCCACTCTAACTTTTTAATCTAAATGATGACTTTGCTTTGCCACCTTATACCAACTTTACAACCTCTACAATTATCACATCCACAAATGTAAGCCCCCAATTTTTCTTTTTGTAAATGCACCTTCAAATTATGTTGTTGTAATAAGCATAAGAGGTCTCCCATTATGTCTACTACACTAAGTTGTGGACAGAAGCATGCCTCCATTATTTCTTGGCTTCCACTTGCATTATATTGAAACTCCAAGTCGTCACCCATCAACATTATTGTGTAGGCTAAAATAGGCATGTGTAAGAATTAAGGTTTATGTGTAATAGTTGAATGACTGAAATTAGTCATATTGTTCCTATGTAGATCAATCATATAATGCCACTTGGCTATGCAACTTCAGAATTATTAATTTAAATGAAATATTATATACTTGTAGGATTGTGAAAATGGTTGCATTTAATAAATTACCTTCTTAATTGCATTGCACATGAATGGGAGGTGGGGATTAAACTTTAATAGTGTAACTACTTCCTCATATTTAATGCCACTTGGTTAATCATGTTGCCTTACATATTATACTACATTTTATTTAAATATTATGTTTTAAGAATGATTACATTAAATTAATTACTAGCTTCCTTGTTTACATTGTGTTTTGAGAGGGGGGTGGGGTTACATTAATGGAATTGTAGGTCCCTTCATTTTATAGAATTGCGAGTCCTTACATTTTATAGAATTGTAAGTCCTTTCATATTTGGATTACAAAAAATTATAGTTACAAAACATCCACTTGATTGTGGATTTTGGCATGCACTAAATTTTTGGTTGAAAGTTTTGTTATATTTTGGGAAATTAGTTGCATAACTTTTCCATTAATGGGATCTTTCTAGTGTATTCCAAATCATTAAAGGGTTACATTAGTGGAATTGTAGGTAGGTCCCTAGATTTTATAAAATTGTAGGTGTTTTCATATTTGGATTATAGAAAATAGGTATAGAACATCCGTTGGATTATGGATTTTGGTAGACTAATTTTGGCACGGATAGTGGATTGTGGATTGGACAAGGAAGTTAATTGCATAACTTTTACATTAGTGGGATCTTTTTGGTGCACTCCAAATTAGTCTAGGTGATTAATGTTTGTGACTACTTGAATCTGGTTTGTAGGATTCAATGAGGTAGTTATGGACACCAAACTAAACTACAATTTAGTTGCCAATTGCAAAAATGCAAGGAGGTTTTGATCCCTAGGCCTTATGGGAGGCTGAAAATGTTGAGGCAAATTGACAAGGATTAAAAGCTTATGAATGCACTTACATGCAATGTTGCGGTGGAATAATACAAAATCATGTCACAATTAAAAATCATTTGAAAAAACATGGATGCGATGCATATTCCAAATGGCCAATGGTGGTAAGAAATTTATAAGCATAGAAACATAGGTTTAGTTAAGGAATTTTCCAAACTAACCCATTGGGTCATTGGTTTTGATGGATCTAAAATTTTGTTTGAAATTATCTTGAACCCAAAGTTTAGATGAAACTAGAACTTACAACAATATTTGGTGGTTTGGTTGTGGGTTTAATTTGGGTAGAAACCAACATTTGAAAATCCACCAAAAACTATTGTTGCATGCATAGGCCGATCAAGATTCGATGTGGGTGACCATCCTATACTTGACCCATAAATTCAAGTGCATAAAATGGTTGTTGAAGCCTTTTCCTCTTATGACTAGTTACAATAGTCAATGAATGTAGACCCAACACCACCAAAAGGTGACCCATTGGAGATTGCCCCAAGTGACATAGAAATCCTAAGGGACAAATCACAACATGAAACATTGTTGGCAAAAGCTTCAATTCCCCTATATGAAGGTTTTTCAACAAGCATGTTGGTAACAATCTTGTTGTTGCTAAATTTAAGGACAATGCACGGGGTTAGTAATGTTCTCATGGACGAGTTATTTTCTTTACTGCGAAAGGAATTGTTGCCAAAAATGAACAAAATGCCAACAACTTTGTACGAGGCCTTTAAATTAATCAAAGCCTTAGGTCTAAGTTATGATTCAATTGATGCATGCCCTAATGGTTGTGTCCTTTTTCGAAACACCTTGAGGGGTTCCCAAATATCCTAAATGTAACAACAATAGATTTGTGAATGGGTTACACGGTGTTCCATAGAAATTGTTTTGTCACTTTCTTGTAATAGCTAGGTTACTATGGATGTATAGGTGCAAAACAATAGTTGAGTTCTTGGTTTGGCACAAGAGTGGTGCAAGTTCATGTGGTTTAGTTTGAAATGTCCTAGATTCTAAGAGTTGGAACACATAGATGAAAAATGGCCATAATTTGGTAGTGGGCCATGAAACATTAAATTAGGATTGGCACTTGATGGGGTCAACCCATTTAGGAACTTGAGTTCATTCCATTCTACATGACCCATGATTCTATTGAAATACAATTTTCCCCCTTGGCTAATAACTAAATATTACTTTTTGATGTTAGCATTAATCATTCCAAGCAAGGAATCAATCACATTGGAAATGTCGATGTGTATTTACAACCTTTGATTGAAAAAGTATAGGTTTTGTGGAGGGGTGTAAAGGCCTTTGATGCATATTCAAGGGCAAGATTCAATTTATGTGCTATGTGTGTATGGAGCATACACAATTTTCTAGCTTATGGGCTATTTGCAAATTATGTTACCAAAGGCCATGTAGCATGCCCCCCTTGTGGTCCAAAAATTGAATTTTGAACTTCCCAGAAATTGAAAAAGACTTTATACTATGGGAGTTGGTGATATTTGTCAAGGAGCCATCCTTATTATACAACTTGAAATGCCTTTAATGGGCAAGCAGAATTAGGGACAACATTTGTGTGAATGATTACTACAAATTTGTGAGGCGACTTTCTGTCCCTCTACTCTCGGTTCTATGAGGTGACTATACTTGAAAATACATATGCTACCGATGAAGGAAAAATGCAAGTGTATTTCTAAACGTTAAATTACGTTTGTAGTTAAAACCAAGTAACTTGCCTCCTATGCATCATTTACGATTTAGAATTGATAGATCTATTTTCCAAGTTCAAACACTTCAAATCCTAGAATTTTATGTCAAATTGCCATTCATTTAAACCAACCTTTAAGGGTTTAACACCATGTTCAACTTAGTTCCAAACCACCAGCCATTTGAAATATTATTCCCAACACATATGTTATTCAAATTTGGTTTGCCTTAGCTCATTAGAAAGTTAATTACAAGGCGCACCTTGTTACCAAATCCTAAGCTTTGCAACTAAACTAATAAAAAATTATGCCACCAAACTTGAAAGTGTTTTACGAAAATAGTAAATTCAACTTGGCTATAGACCACCGGTCATTTGAAATATTATTCCTAACACATATGTTATTCAAATTTGGCTTGCCTTAGTTCATTAGAAAATTAATTACAAGGCGCACATTTTCTACCAAATCCTAAGCTCTACAACTAAATTAGTAAAAAATTATGCTACCAAACCCGAGAGGGTTTGTGAGATTTCTCTAAGATTTCAACCTCCCAAAATTATCCCTATTCACTTCCATTCTTTCAAAACTATTACAAATGTACATTCTACTTTCCTTCTTCCTACTATCTACCAAGATTAATCATTATTTTCTTTTTCAACAATGTTGTGAGAACAAGTATTCTCAAGATTTGAATTGAAAATTACGTCCGAGGAAAAGGAAAAAACCACCAATGATCCAAATTTGCCTTCTTAAATAAAAGGAGAAGGAAGGATATATATGAAGGAAGATCCCAACACGGTGGCCAATGGAAGGTGATGGAGAAACACCTTTTCACCTTTTCCCACTTTCCCCCCAACAAATTTTACTTAAACCTTCAATTTTTTTCCTTTGACCTTAAGGTCTTACTTTACCATGATTCTAGGCCGTTACTTACGCATTTCATTCCTTTTCCTTGACCTATAAATCACGACTATGCATTTCAATGTAACAAGTTTTCCACACATTCATTATCGATTTGATTTTGATTAAAGATTTGATTTTTTTCCTTTCCTTAAAATTATAGCGTTGTGCATGGTCACATCTTATGGGCCCCAAGTTGTTCAAGTGAATGAAGAATCACCTTCGGAGTCATCTCTAAACACTAGCATAACATCTTCATGATGAAGATCCCAAACTTCGAGAAGTGCACACTTGTTTTGAAATTGAACCCTTTCGAGCTTGGTACTATCGTATTTTTCAGAATTCTCGCACCCTGGTGATTTTGTTGCAAGTCGACCTGCTTCTGGTGATGAACCTGAAACCATTTATGAAGGTTATTACGAAATTGAAAACACTTCTATCTTTGCATGGTTTTCAGTTCTCGACGTTGGACATTATCATTGGTTACATGGTCTGATTCGTCGACTGCCTCCTAACAACAAGGCGGATTACCTAGTTCACACCATTCGACGCCTCCTAAATTTCCTACAATTATGAACCATCATTGTGGCATAACCCAAGATTCAACATGTCATTGTAATTCCTCATTGAACTTATCCATAATTTGAATAAATGTTTCATTCATTATGAAATTATTGTTGCCATTGCCACACTATCAGATTATTTATTTAACCGTTACATTGACTCGAATTAATTTTATGCTTATAAGGCTTGAATATTGTTCTATCTTTATTGTACCTTTCATTGACACCTTTCAACAGCTTCTTAAATTTCAAACATCTTTGTTATTCACTAAATGCTAGAACAATATCAATGTTTTTTTTAACACCATGAATTTTGGTGCTACTTCTACCCCCAACCTTCTAGAGATTTTTCATCCCTAATTACGCAACTGAAGTTCTAAAACTATAGTTATTAACTTTTTGTTGAAAAAAAAAACTAACCCAACATTTTTTTCACCAATATCGTATTTCGGAAAAGAAAACACCCTCTGTGTAACCATGCATATTCATCATTCCTTATTCTAGCTTGAAGTTGCCAAAAACCCCTATAACCTAACCCACACTCGAATACCCCTGATGTAATTCTTAAAATTGAGACTACTGCACATGGTTGTGTTGGTATGGTTCACAAAATCACATCAAATGGGGTACATAATGGAAAGTTTGGCTACAAGGTCTAAGAAACAAAATAGGTGTTAAATTTGACCATGTATGCAAATTTGGCGTCAAGCAAATCAACATCATGTTTCAACTATCGTACTGGGAGGTAACTATATATTTTGACCTAACTTATTTTGTAATCCATTTTTACTATAATTGTTTTGACAAAGTGCATCATGAACATGAAAGTCTCAAGTTTGTTTATAATCTCATCCATTTTTTTGTTTGTTAGGGTTTTCTGATTTGCAACACCTTGGATGTGATGCATTGTGAAAAAAATTTGTGTGAAAACATGATGAAATTTTTTTTTGGGACAAAGGATACAATAACTGTTCGGGAATATATCAAAGATTGTGGCATTCAACCACATTTGTGGCTACAAGATGTTGGAGGTAGGATCATCAAACCAATTGTTTCATTTGTGTTGTTGGATGAAGGAAAAAAAAGGTTTCTTCAAATTATTTTCAAATTGAAAACACCATTTCACTTTGTGTTGTCATTGAAGAAAATAATTACAAGGATGGAGATACAAGGTATGAAGTCTCATGACTATCATGTTATGATGCAAGAAATCTTGCCACTTGGTTTGCATCACCTTATGGCAAAGGAGTGTAAGATGGCCATTATTTGGTTGTCACATGTTTTCAAAAAACTATGTTTGAAAGTTGTTGGCCCCATGACAATGGAGGACTTTAAACAAGACATGGCAATGACATTAGTTTTATTGGAGCAAGAGCACCCTCCATCATTCTTCCATATCATGACCCATCTTGTAGTTCACTTGGTGGAAGAATTGGAATTGTGTGGTCTAATCCACATTCGGTGGATGTACCCGATTGAATGGTACTTGAAAACCTTGAAACAATTTGTGAAAAACAAAGCAAGGCCTAAAAGTAGCATGGCAAAAGACTATGCATCAGAAGAGGCCTTAAGGTTTTGCACAAAATATTTGCAAGATTGTACATCCACAATATGAAGAGTGTAGGATGAAAAAAAAGACCCAAGTATGAATGATGAAGTGTTTGAAGGAAATGGGTGGCCAACAAATCATGATTTTAAAGTTTTGTGACATGGCACATTCATTTGTGCTACAAAATGTTGAATTAATGGCACCATGGTGCATGTAAGTTGTCTTTTATATACTTTTATTGAATTTTACTTTTCAGCCAAATTGTTGAATAAGCCACATTTAAGATTTTCATTTCCAAACATGAGTTCACAATGAAACATTTCTAATGATCAATTTTGATAAAGTGCCACATTTAGACTATTTATGGCATCATTGTTTGCAAGTTGCAAAATTGAATTATAGTGTTGAAAGTTGTGGTTGGAAACATGTTAGAGAAGTACATATATGAAATCAAGAAAAGAGTGAATTTTTATTAAGCCAAGGTCGATCTTGAGCAAAGGCTATTCATGTGTTCCTAGATCATTTCATGGAGGTGCCACCATTTGCAACATTGGTAAAATATTCAATTGTTGCAATTATCAAAAATGGGTATGTGATTAAAAGAGACGTGGTACACATGTTGATGCCACCAACACTTGAAGCAAAGTCTTATCAAGTAATGTGGGCATTTGGTAATCACATTTGTGTTTCAAATGTTGGAAAACATTTTACAACATGTGATAGTGGAGTGGCAACAAATTTTGAAGAAGAATGTGTGTCAGGACCAAATGACAAAAATCTAGTGTTTGCAAAGGTAGAATACATGGGATGGGTTGAAGAAATATCAAAGCTAAATTATGGGGTACTCAAAATTGTTGTTTTGTTTTGTGATTGGGTGAAAGCCAATTACATTATGAATAATCTAACAGTCAAGTGAGATGAATATGGCTTCACTATCATAAATTTCATTTCTCTCATTCCCATCTATGACCAATCTTTTGTTTTCCCATTACATGTGGAGCAATTTATTTTTTTATTGATCCGAAGGAAAGAGTATGGAAAGTGGTCTTACGAAAGGAACCTCATGAGAGACAAATAACTAACTTAGTTCACACTAACCCAACCAAGTTTGACATGTTCAAGTTAGATAGTGATGATGCATATGTAGGCCAACGAGCTCCAAAATCTATTGATGAATCAATGCAACCTATTGTGACTTTGGGAGGCTCTAATGTTGTTGTTGGCAACTTGGTGGGCAATCTGCTTAGTGGAGGAGTAGATGATGGAATTGATAGCTTAAAAGAATATGCAACAACTTTTAATTGTGATAATTAAGTATGGGAATCATGTCGAAACATTTAGAACATTGATTTCCTATAATATATATACCCACTTTCCTTCTATGATTTCCTTTGGGCTTCATTTAGTGTTTCAAAATGTATTTAAAATTTATTTTTTAATGATAATTACACATGTGCCAAAATCATCATAATATTGATTTAATTTTGCCAAATGCCACATATCATAACCCATGTCAATAGAAGTATGACTTTTCTTAGTCACATGATCCATGTCACAATCCATTTCAAAATCTTTATGATAGTTTTTTGTGACATTATTCATGTCACAATCCACCTCAAAATGTTTATGACTATTTTTAGTCATGTTTTACATCATATTCCATGTCATAATCCACCTCAAAATGTTTATGACTATTTTTAATCATGTTTGACATGTCATATTCCATGTCACAATCCACTTCAAAATGTCTATGACTATTTTCAGTAATGTTTAACACATCATGTTCCATGTCAAAAAATACATGACTATTCTAAATCACATTTGACATGTCATAGTCCATGTCAAAAACTACCTAACAAATTGTAGTCATTTACATTGTCCACATATGCATTATACTTTCATTATTACATAACTTGTCCATTTTGTAGTCCTTTTGCATTGGATGTTTTGTCAAAACAAACCTTGGACAATTTTGGGACAAGTTAAAAAAGACTAGTCATTTAAGATAGGTAAGTGCTAGTAAAATGGACAAATGTAAGATGACTAAACATTAGCATAGTGCCACAATGGCATGTCCGATATGACTAAATATGTGATTAAAAATGATTATTTCAAAGAATAATTATAATCTAAATAATTGTTTTTAAAAAATCTTATTCTTATTTTAAAAATATTTTCAATGTATCAATTCCCTTTTGGATTATATTTAGATCAAATATTTTTTTATTTGATTTTTATTTTTGGAAGTTAAGCCTTGCAATAAGTTCAACCTAAAAAATTTGAACATTTTAAGATGTGACTTTGAAGGCTAAAGCCCTTGCTTATATAATTAAAAAAATGAGATCGATGACCAAACAATATGGGATATATGTTTTCAAGGAACAATTTGATCACACAAAGTTTTCAGTTTATTAGACCTACCACCAAACACTTAAGAATAATTTACAACTTTTTCATACATTGTTCTATTGCTTTTAATATTTCAAAATATTTTATAGTTTTCCACTTGGCGCATCCAATGATACAAAAAATGTTGAAATCAATGAAGAAATGAGCAAGTATGCCCTTTGAAAGTGAAGAGGGTGATTTGCAAAAACTAAACATAACAATTTAGTTTGTGTTTTTGAGTTTAAATTTTTTTAATGTTGTTCCATTGCTTCTGACATTCCAAAAAACTTTGTAGTTCTTTTCTTGGCTTATCCAATGGTACAAAAAATGTTGAAATCAATGAAAAATTGAGCAAGTTATGCCCTAATTAAGTTAACATTTCAAGCACAACACCAAGCAATGAACACATGATGCCAAAAAAACAAAGAGGAGGATTGAGGAAGAGAAAGATTTATTTTATAAGAAAAAATTAGGGTTTATAGAAAGTACCCATTGGAATGTGGCACCTCCATATTCCAAAGTTCATATTAACCTTATTTTGGATTTCTTTGATATCTAAGACCCTAACCCAGGTAAAGGTTTATACCTCACATGGGTCTTACTTTTTCTTTTTTTTCAATCCAATTTTCACTCAAATGAAAATTGATGGTCTAGTTTTCAATCAAGGTATCACTCAAGGTGATACTCTAAGGTATTCAAACCGAAATGCTCGAGTGATGCCCATGTGATGCCCAAGGGTAATTTTGATACTTGCCCAACATTAATGATCTTGTGATGATATGGGTGAAAATCACAAAACACACAAGATTATAACACTAATAGTATGAGGCACATGATCTTGTGATCAAAAAACACTTTGAGAAATTTTTAGTGGAGTTGGAGGGCACCTTATATTTGTTAATATCTCACCTACAAAACATGAGGGATTCTAGACCTACACTTTAAGAGTAGGTGGGAGTGAAATTATGCCTACTTATAGGTGTAGGATTTGTCCCACCCTTAAGAATTATTATTTCAAAATAGATGTATGAACCCTCCCTTTCCTTTACTTCACGATCTCGATATATTTAAGTTCATGAACACATTTGGCTTATCTCTATGTTGGGCAAAGCACACAAGTGAGGGACATTCCCCAAATGTATAATTGGACCTAGCTATGACTTCATCCTAGGCTTCTTATTTTGGAAATGCCCTCATCCTTGGGGTTTTATCCCTTGCATAAAGACATGCTTATTTTGTTAAATCTATTTGTAAATATTTGTATAAAGTGTAAAAAACTTATGGGCGTTTAAAAAAAAATGAAATGCCTGCCCATGGTCATTTTTTCTCATGATACTCAATGGGTAAACAATTTACTTTTTAAGGAAAAAAATAGGTTGGTTTTTTTGCCATGTAAAGCCTTCACGAATGGGCTTTGCCAAATTCAAACCCACACTTGGCTTTGCTATGTGGGGCTTTGATTCCATTTAGACCCAAGGAAAAGCCCACCCTTTCCAACTTTATCTTACACACATTTTGCCACACCAAGGGACTCACCACATAGTAAGGGTGCATTTGTTATCTTTGTAAGATAAAACACCTCAAAATGGAAGCTAGATAGGCTAATGCATTTTACATACCAATCAATTTCATAGTGGTTCTGCATGATGAAAACATGTTCATAAATTCATTTGTACATTTTATTGTTTATGTCACTCATGCTTATTAAGTTTCCATTTTAGACCACATTGATGTCTTTTGAGGTCTTGTTCTATAATTGATTTAAAAGCCCATCCCCATTTTGTTTAAACATGGATTCTTGTATATTCTTTCCCAAATTGCTAATGATGAATCTTTGGTACCTTTTTTATAGATGTTGCACCCATATTTGTTTATTTATTATTTTTTTTACCATTTTATCAAAAAATTTAGGACTTGTTGGCAGTAAACTAGAAAAGTTTTTCTTCTTCAACTTTTCATTAAACTCTACATAACTAAAATATAATTTCAAAGGGACCATTCACAACATTTTCCCTATGACCATTGATTAATTTTTTGATACCCCATCCTATTTGGAATGCATATAACAAGAATGAAATTTGTGTGAAGTTCATTCATTCATAGGTTCGTAAATTTTACATAGGAATATCATGCATTGAAAACATGTTTGACATATGAATAAATATGTTGACAAATGAAGTACAAACCTATGAATGAACAAATGTCACATGAATTTTGCATCTTTCAATAAACTTGTGTGTTAAATGTGTTTTCAATGCACAATATCAATGCATGAAACATACAAATTTTTTGAATGAACAAATTTTGCGCAATTTCCATTATTAAGTTGTGAGACGTTAAGTTTGTGATGAATTATTCTTATATTATCCAAATTTTGGACAAACTTTATGAGTTTCATTATACAAGTTCTTCATTTGCTATAACATTGAATAAGGAATGTTGAGGGAATACTTTCAATTTATGGTGTGTAAGTCAAGATTTTCCATCAAGGAACATGTGTGACTTGAGTGTCGTGACCCAAGTGTTGTGATTATATGAAAACGTGCCAATTGTGTAGTAGAGATTTCAATCTTATTGTAATTCTTGGTTACCCATTGCCAACATAAAACACCATTGGTGTAGGTTGAATACTTATGCAAGAGAAGACATGTGGTGGGCCCCATGGGCCACCATATGTGACCATAACATAGAATGGCCAAGGATGCATGCTTTCCCATCCATGGGGCAAACGACATTTTGTGTAATAATGCTAACTAATGGGGTTGTATGGGCTCCAATATACTTACATCATTGCATCTTTCCATATTTAGAAGACTTTATATAAAGAGAAATTTAGATGGGATTTTCAAAAATCAACTTTGGGACAAGTAAGATGGGGCTAGGGATGCCATGACCCATAGAACTGGTAGGTTAAGGCATGCTTTGACTAATTTTTTGATTTGTTTAAAACCTTGGTAAAAGGTCAAACTCCATTTTATGATTTTGATGTCCATTAGTCAAAGTTCAAAACTTGGGTCTTTAATTTTTGAAAATTGCAAATTTGCAAGTTTTTTTTATCGTTTCTGTTGCACTTGTCACTTGTATGGTAACAACAAGTTATATGGCATGAAAATTATAGTTGATGATCAACATCTTAGCTTAGCTTGGTATTGAATGAATGTGCCTCTTAATGGGAATATAAATTAGTGGTGGTTTGAATCTCCACCTTAGTTCCTTTTTGTTGAGTTGGAATTTTCTTTTTTTGAATCTATGTACATTGCATGAGTGATATTTTGGTTTATGCTATTGTTGCATTTTGGGTGGGTGTTCTACAAGTGATTCTCTTGTTATGTATTGGCAACATGTACTAATGTGGGCATGTAGGTATGGTTCTAATGTGCACTACTTGTGTAGTTTTGGGTTAAGCTATAATGGGCAAGATTCATAAGGATCAGAGGTTCGAACCCCCCAATCCATCATAGTTTTCTTGTAACTTGTTCTTGTTTGTAGTTTCCTTCACTCTATTTTTTTCAATTGATGATGTTTGATTTAGTAGGGGTTTTTTAAAAACTAATGTCCTATTCATGAACAACCACTCCAAGCTCCATTGTAACATGCAAATAATTGTTATGTTTCTTCCATTTGCATCTACATGATCACCATAAAATCTCTCATTGAAAACAATATTTTGCCAACAAATCTTGTCACATGCTTTTTATGGATTGTTGCCCAATTTAAAATGCTTTAAGTGCATAAGGAGTTGCAATCTGCCCCACGAAAATAAATGATAACCCAACTACTTACCATCAGTACCTCCACATGGGTTTGTATGTGGCGTGCCAAGAAACCTTGGCATTTTAAACAAAATCATTATGGCTACAGTGTACACAAGCATATCCCCCAAGTGGGAACCACTTTAAAAGACAGATGCAGAACTGCCAGTGATGGTCCTTCCTGGCATATCTCTTTGCAATTGGAAGCTCAGCATTTCTTAGAGTAAAATTTCTATTTTGAATCTAACTTCTCTATTGGGCAATGGGTATAGGTATTTACAAAGTGTAGATACTTTTCATTAGAGGGAGATAAAACCCCACTTAATATTTTTGCATAGGATTTGTGTCTGAGCACACCTTGCTCATAACATTATGGTCTGGGGCAGCAGATTTGGTCATTTTCTTGATCACATTATATGACATAATCTTCCAGTGTTTTATCATAAACTCATAATATTGATCACAATCTCTGTTGAACATGAATTTATTGACTTTGCCACCCCATACCTTAATGTCGTGGTCTTCTCACTGCCCATTATGTTGGGTGTGTCACCTAGCTTGCCCTAAAGACCCCTGGTGCCTTACCAACATAATTGGCATGGGCTTGACCATTCCATAAGACATTTTCTCACTCACAATGAACAATCACATACACCCAGGGCACATGTTTGTTGTTGGTGGTGCTATCATCTAATAAACTCCACACACACTGATATGGTTTTCTTATTGTTGGGTGCTGTTATCTTAGTATGATAACACCTGGGCAGCTTTGGCATAGGTTAAATCATTTTCAATTTTGATGATTTTTTGAAAGAAACAGCACATTAGAGAAATCCGCAAAGTCACCCTGTCTTCATCCTGTTTCTGGGCCTCTTTTCAACCCCTAACCCCTCTTTTACTGGTATCCATGGAGTAAGGGAATTTTATTAAATATCAGTACAAAATGCTGAATCTCAGCATTTAATGCACAAGGTTTGAGAGGAAGTAGCTATACAGGTCGGAGCAGTGAAAATCTATGCAACAGCAGTGGAACAGCAGTGGAGGCGCTCAGGAAAAAAAAAAGACAGGATGAAACTCAGGAAACTCCTGAGTTTCACCCCCCCTTGGATGCTAATTTACTTTTTTGCAGGTTCTTATTGAATCTCACCCTGTGTATGACCAAACTCAGGGTACTGATACTGTCTTTTCCTGACTTTATGGATATTTCTATCATGTTAAAATTTTCAAAAATCCAGTCAAAATGTTATACTAGCACTTGAAAGTAGCCAGATTCAAACTCAATTTGACCTTACTAGGCAAATAATATTAAATGTGAACCACCTAACCACAAGGATAACAGGAAAATTTTCAAAATTGTTATGATTTTATTTAACTACATTCCTTAATTTCTCAAAATTTTGAGAATACAAATTTTAGGCATCAAATTATTATTTTTGCATTATATTAACTATTTGGCTGCCTAAACTACTAATGTAGAAAGCTCCTAGCAAAGCTGAGAAGACCCTGTGATGTAGCAGCCACCAAGGTCATCCATAATAACTTTTTGGGGCTGTTACAAATATCACAACCTATCCTTAAAGTAATGTGGCAGAGCCACCATGACATGCCCTTCTCCTTAAGAGATGTCTTAAGCAGATGTGGGCCTCATATCGGGACCACCTTAGTGGAGCACTAAGGCAATATGAGAGTTAGGCAAGAAATGGCTCCATGAGGTTCAACTTCTCTAGGAGTCAAGATACGTTTGGACCTCAGGGTTTGGATGGGCCAGGGTGGGAGCTCGAGCTTTCATCGGCCAAGAAGATGACTGGGGGTTGTTTTCGTGACTATAGTGCAGGGCACTATCTTCTTAAAAACTTCAACGGACAATTAAACATTGTTTTGGGACGCCGAAAGGGATGAGCCTACTAAAGCACCTAGGACAATTAGAAGTTGTCCTTTGAAGGTTCGAGGCCACCAAAAGAAGGTTGGCTTGGGGATGACTTGGGTTGTCTTGGCCTAAGTCCTTTGGACCAACTTTGGGAGTTGGTCCCAAAAGGCCCCCGAATCAACCCCAGGTTGATTCGGCTTTAAGGCCATGTGGGCTGACTTTCAGAGTCGAGCCCTAGCTTGCCCCAAGTTAGAATAAGACTTAGCCTTGAAAGCAAGGTTTAGCGAGTCTAAGTAGCAAGTTTAAGTTTGTCATGAGCGGTCATGACTTTTGGACTAACCAAATGTGCCATGGGGTGTGCAAATAAATAGGAATCAAAGGAGTCAATGCAAAAGGAGCTTGGTGTGGCGCGTGGAATGCAAGGTGGCAAGTGAAAAGGGTGTGTCATTTGGTATCAAAGCTTAAAACTTGATCCAGCAAGCGAGAAGATGGTAAAAGAAGTAATTGTTGGGTTTTTTGTCACAAAATGCTCACGTTGGACCAAGGCGAAAATGACAATGGTCAAAGCGAAAAAGGCTACCGCAAAGGAAGCTTGTGAGGCCAAGAAGTTGACCAAGTTGGTGGCAGTGGATGAACTAGGTTCTGCTAAGAAGCTACCCAAGACACCCAAAGGTGAAAGGGAAGAAGCCTATGGGCCCCTTAACCCAAAAAGTGGGGAAGGAGGGGCATCAACAAGGAAGGAGTCTGCCAAAAGGGAAGCCTCCACAGACAACATCCAAGTCGTGGAACAATTCTGATCTTCCTTTAACTCATCATAGTCAAGCGAGGAGGAAGAAAAGAACATGGAAGTTGTCAATATTCCAAAGAAGCCAATTAAGGCATCCAAGCAGATGGAGGAGTCCAAAATAGCCCAAGAAGCTTTGGAGGCTTTGGAGGCTCAAGTGGCTCAAGAAGCCCAAGTGGCAAAACTCTAGCTTGAGGCTAAAAAGATCCTCCAAGCCATAAGAAAAGTGGTTTAGTTGGAGATGGAATTGGAACAGGCCAAGCTTAAGACTCATCAAATTGAAGACATCCCTTTTTGTTATCCATGAACACCATGGTTAAAGCCATAAAGGTGTTGCAAACCCTTGTGGTTACCAAGAAGGAAACCAACATGCAACTATCCTTGGAACTGAGACAAGTTCAAAAGGAAAAGGGGGCTGGGCCAAGTTAAGTGGAGAAGCCGCAAAAGCCATGAAGACCCAAACACTAGATCCTTTCACATGAAAGGACACCAAGGTGAAAAGTGTGAAATAGTGGGCTTTCCAAATGGAGGCCTACTTTGAGTCCCAAGTGATCAACATGGACATGGATCGGCTTAGGTTGGTGTAATTTCTTTTAAAAGATCATGCTTTAGAGTGGTGGATGACACAAAAAGATGTCGAGCCAAACCTAATGGGAAGTTTGCCTTGGAGTGCATTCAAGGCCAAACTAAATGAGAGGTTTACCCTTCACAATCAAATCTTAAAAGATGGGCAAGAACTTTTAAGCTTGAGCCAATTTGATGGACCCGGAGTAATGGGGAAATATGTCCAAATCTTTGTGTCCTTATTAAGTTTCATTCTAATGAAATAAGAATATGCGCAAAAGGTGGCTTTCCTCCATGGCTTGTAACCTTACATTCGCAATGCCATTCAACAAAGATTAAGGTCCTTGCAATGTGCTAAAAAATGATGAAGGTTGTGGAGTGCATGGAAGATAAATTCATGTACAAGAAGGTGAGAACACCACACGATTCATAACTCACCATGAGGGTGAATATTGGAAGTGTAGCGCAAACTACAAGTGGCCCAAAGAGGGGCCAAAAAGAGGAAGTGGGATAAAAACCCACCCAAGGACAAAGGACCTTAATCATAAAAAAAGTCATGGGATGTTATTAAAATTTGATGTTTCAATTGTGACGAGTTGGGGCACTTTGCCAAGGACTATGAAAAGGTGAGACAAGATTGGGTACAAGGGGGATTCATTGCAAAGGTGAATGTGGCCAAGTTGGGGCCAAATTTAATCTTGTTTAGGTTCAAGGTATGAACTAATGGGGTGTTGTGTCTTTTGGATTTAGGAACCATGCATTCATTTGTGAGCCCAAATGTGGTAGTGTGACTCAACTACAAAGGTGGCCAAATTCATCAAGGTCCAGTTAGCATAAGGAGCCACAACACCAGCAAGCGAAATGGTGTTGGGGGCCATTTTTGAATGTGGCAAAACGAAGTTTCTAGAAAATTTCATGATTTGCACTTTGGATGGCATTAAGGCCATCTTAAGGAACACTTTTTAAAACGCTTATCGTGTACATGTTTTGAAAGTGCCCTAACTTTTTCTTAAGGGGAGGGCTTTAAATTAATAGTCATTGCTAGGTTAACAAATAGGTTTGTTAGCTTAAAAGTTCAATACCAAGCTAGTTTAAATAAAATGGGTATTCATTTAATCTCCTTGCAAGAATTGCAAGAAACCTCATTTTTAATTCTTATGTGTGTGGATGAATCTAATGTTAAGTCTAAAGCCAAAGGAGCTAAGTTTTGGCCTACTTGTATTTCCAACACAATTAATAAATTTTTGGACGTCCTAACGGACGAGCTCCTTAAACATCTACCTCCTTTTCACAATGTGAACCATAACATTGAGGTGGTGCCTAGGTCGAACCACCTTCTAAGTCACCTTACCAATTTAATAAAATACAATTAAAAGAGTTCAAGGCTCAAATAAATGACTTAATGGAACGGGGATACGTTAGGTCGAGCAAATTGCCTTATGGTTCGCCCATTTTGTTCATGGATAAAAAGGACGTAAAATTACGCATGTACATAGATTACCATGCCTTGAACAAAATCACCATTGAAAATAATTACCCCTTGCCTCGAATCGACAATCTCTTTGATTGTCTAAATGGGGTTTCTTATTTTAGCTACATCAACTTAAAGTCAAGCTATTATCATATATGCGTCGAAAATGTAGAGTGGAATAAATAGCCATGAGGACAAGATACAACTCATACAAGTTCTTAGTCATGCCATTTGGGTTATGTAACACCCCATCCCCTTTCACAACTTTGATGAACTCGATCTTTCACGAGAAGTTAGATGAGTTCATAATCATCTACATAGATGACATTTTAGTGTATTCCAAGTCTGCGAAAGAGCATGCGACACATTTAAAGTTTGTGTTGCAAAAATTCAAAAAGAACAAACTATATGTTAATTAGGCAAAAAACAAGTTTGCAAGTTTAGAAATGGACTTTTTGGGACATGTGTTATCTCGGGAAGGGGTGAAGCCCAACCGAAAAAAAAAGAATTAATTAGGGAATGGCAAAACCTAGTTTTGGCCAAAGGGGTTAGATAAGTCCTAGCATCGTTAATTTTTATAGGAAGTTCATAAAGGACATTTTAGCATCGGTAAAACCAATCATTGACCTCTTCAAGAAAGGGGGATCGTTTGAATGGAAAGGCGAATAACAAAAGGCATTCGAATTCTTAAAAGGGAAGTTGTCGTCAACATCGGTGTTGTGATTCTCGGATTTTACAAAGCCATTCAAAGTGCATATAGATGCAAGTGGATTTGCAAAAGGGTCTTGATGTAGGAAAGACACCCAATCACCTTTGAAAATAAAAAGTTAGAAGGGGGTCAATTGAGATGGCCAACTCATGAAAAAAAGTTGTTTGCATTAGTGAATTATTTAAAGGCATGGCAACATTATTTGGCTTTCATAAAACCAAAGTTTTACAAATAATGTATCCTTGAGATATTTTGAGACCCAGCCAAGGGACACAATGAAACAATTACATTGGCACAATACCTTGGCTTTTATGGACATTGAGTTGATTCATAAGTCTAGCAAAAACAATATGGTGCCATATGCATTAAGTTACAATGAGGAATACCAAGGGTAGATGCCTTGGGAAAATATTTAAATTCTCCAAGCGATCTAAAAAGAAATATACAAAAAACATATGTGGAAAATCACTTGGTGCAAAGTTATTTTAATAACTTGTGCTAGAAAAAGAAGGTGAAAGGGATTACCCTTCTAGATGGATTGTTTAAATGGAAGCAATCACGTGTCTATGTGTCAAAAGGAAAGTTGCGCATGAAAGTTATGCAAGAAGTGCATGATGCACCCATGGTGGGACACCATGGTGAGAAAACAACAAAAGAGTTGTTGGGGAAAACTATCTACTGGCCTGAAATGAAGGAAGACATAAAACATTATGTTTGCACGTGTGTAAAAGGCCAAAGTACCAAGTCGATACATAAGAAAATGTTTGGGTTGTATAGGCCCTTCCTAATTCCTTCAGGTCCATTTGAGAGTTTCTCAATGGATTTTATGACATGTTTCCTGGAATGGGAGGGGACGAATGCCATCTTTGTGGTGGTAGACATGTTTTTGAAATTGGTTAAGTTTGTACCAACCCAAACAAATGCCACAGTGGCGGGGACAACAAAGCTATTTTTGGACATGTGGGTTTGGCATAATGGTATGCCAAAGGTCATAGTAAGTGACCAAGATGTGAAATTCATGTCAGAATTTTGGACGTTGTTGATGAAGAAAGCAGGGGCCAAGTTAAAATTTAATATCGCTTTCTATCCGCAAATTGATGGACAAACAAAAAAAGTGAACAAGATATTGAATCAATATCTTTGTAATTATATCGTTGATGATCATAAGGATTGGGGCAACCATTTAGGTTTGGCGGAGTTTTGTTTCAACTCCACAAAACACTTGGCCACAAAAAAATATCCCTTTTAGTTGACTTTAGGAGTTGAAGAAAACGACCCATGGATCTAATCATTCCTAAAACAAGAGGTATTCATTGCGAAGGTGAGAAGAAAGCCAAAGAGATGGTCAAAGAATGTGAAGAGAAGAAACCATGGGCCATCAATCTTTTAGAAAAGGCGTAATATGTTAGTTATGATAAACAAGCCAAAAAATTGCAAAGGCACATTAAATTCGAGGTGGGGGACCTAGTGTGGTTAAACATAAAAGACTTTAAAATGCTCGAAACTTTGGCGAATAGGTTCATCCCAAAGTACATGGGTCCTTAAAAAATCATTCGTAAACCCCACCTCGACGTGTACATTTTGCAACTACCAATGATGTTGGTAGCCCATCCAACCTTCCATGTGTCCAAGTTGAATCCAATTCATGAGGACAAGAAAAGGAAGGACCGAATACATGCCTATCAACCATGATTCAACCTCATTAAACACAAGATTGTAGGGGAAGTAAAGTGCATCCAAGCCGTGGAAAGGATGTCATTCAAAAAAATCACAATGGGTGAAGCCTGCTCATTTAAACCATTTGCTGAAAATGGTTGAAAAGTTTGAGTGGGAGCGTGGACACAAGATGGGAAATAGGAAATCACACAAGGATAAGTCCAACACATCATCATAACATTGATGAGGACATCAACCTCCAAAAGGCGAAAGTTGAAAGCAAAACCTAGAAGAATGGATGTATATTTAAACTTAAGCCAAAGTAAGTTGATAGTTAGTTTGAGGTCAAGATATATGAAATGGGGTGGACCATGGAAAAAGTAAATGAAAGCTGAGTTAAAGTGACAACAACCATTGGAAATGGACTTAAAGAGTTGAATTCTTTTTTCAAAAAAAACTTCTAAAAGTTTAATAAGGTGAAATTGTGGTAGTGATGCATGTGCATTAAATGGCATGTCCCCAAATTGAGAATAAGCTTGTAGGAATGAAGTTTCTAGTGCATGGAATTGCAAACCATGTCCTTTTAAGGCAAAGGGGGCTCGGTTTGGCTAAGCCCAAGTCGGCACTATTTGTTGGCACATTTTATAATCATACTCTGGTGTGGTTGCCCAAGGTCATCGAAAGAACATGCCTAGGCATAAAACTTAACCCTCGAGTGTTTTGAGGAGACCCAAAGAAGGGGAATGTCGCTTGGTAAGAGAAGCAAACCCAAGAGGGTAGTAATGTGGTTTAAGGGATTGACATAAAGTTGAATAAAACAATTGTCTAAAATTCCTCCTGCATTTAATAGAAGGAGTCCAAGATACAAACTATACATAAATAAAAAACTATCTATTTTCCTAAAGGTTTGAAGTAAGAGGGTGGCAAAATGGGTGGGTTTGTTATGACAAGGGCAACGTGTTATTTGTGTTTACAAGGATGTAGACCTCTTGAAGGTGGGGGGTGAATGACATGCCCTTTTACTTAATATATATTTTAAGTGGATGCGAACTTCATATTGGGACAACTTTAGTGAGGCACTAAGGCGAATTCGTTAAAGCACATGGGATGATTAGAAACTATCCCTTTAAAACTTCAAGGCCGCCAATAGAAGGTTGGCTCCAGGATGACTTGGGTCGTTCAGCTTCAATCCTTTGGACCAACTTTGAGAATTGGTCCTGAAAGGCCCCCATGTCAACCTGGGGTTGATTTGGCTTTAAATCCATGTGGGTTGATTTCAAGAGCTAGGCCTGTTCTTGCTCCAAGTTGGATTAAAACTTAGCTTCGAAAGTAAGGTTTAACGAATCTAAGTAGCAAATTTAAGTTCGTCCTAAACGATTTAGACTTCTGGACTAACCAAATGTGTCATAAAATGCGTAAGTAATTAGGAGTTAAAGGAATCGACACAAAAAAAACTTGGCTTGGCATGTGGAGTGCAAGGCAACAAGTGAAAAATGCATGTCACACCAACTTTGGTTGGTAACAACTATTTTCATATCCATGAGCTGGCCCATATATAACCCATATCAAGATGTAAACAACCATACCCTTTTGATCAATTTTCATATCTTCAAACTGACCACATTTAACCATATATGGTTGTTTGCTAGCAAATTTTAAATTTCAAACTTGCAACCTTTTAGTTTGTTTTAGGACAAAATATCTACTATGTCTAAAAGCAACCCAAAAAAATTGGGGTTTTACCATGGTACCATTGTAGGTGTTAAAAGTGCAAAAATCTTGGAATTGCATTTGTTTTATTTTAATCTCAATATGCAAACCACACACCACCCACTAACCCCCCATACCATTTTAACAAACCACACACCATCCATCAGTTCTCCCTATCTACCCTTAGCCCTTCGTGTGAATGTGCAACCCCAACCCAACATTTTCCCAATCCCTCTAAATAATACACATGTTAAATTTTCTCCCTTTTCCACTTTGTTACCCCTTATAGTTGCCCATGATCAAACCCCCTAACCTACCCGCATCCTCCCAACATGCCTACAATCTCCACTTAGAGCCTTTTGCCCCACTTATGGGCATCAATTTAACCTTCGAAGGTTAACTCGTTACCAACGTTCCTATTAACTATCTAATCCATATAATCTAGACCTACATGAGCTTCCTGACCTAGTACCCTCTTTTACTCCCAACTCGTCGACATAAACTTGGGCTTGGGTTTCAGCATTAGATGTCCTTGGGTCCTTCCATTTCGGATTTTGTTGTTCTCCATTGTACAACCGCATCCCTATTGCCTTACGACATGATGTACAAGTGGCATTTCATTTTCCATTTGATAAGTTAGTATAGGACCCTTTTGATGTGGTAGTTTGGCATTTGCTCCTCCTACTACCCCAGTGGTGTCTTGTTTTACGCCCCTAAGGGGGGGCCACTAGGCATAAGGAAACAAGGATATGATTTAAACATTTTTTAGCAAGCGATTAGGAAAACTTGTAGGATAATTCTTTTTACAAACCCAAGTTTTGGCAATAAGTTCGAGCTTAATGCCTCTTGCCCAACATGATCCTCCAACTCATAAATGCCTTTTTCTGTAATTTAGTTTTTCGGTGTGCAAGATAATATTTTTGAACGACACACATTCTAGCATCATTTTCTTTTGCACCCACATCCTCTGACACCACTTTAATTCTCACCACCCTACATTTTGAATTAGACAAATTCTTCCCATTTTTTCGGAAAACTACAAATTAAACTAGGACCTTGAATTTTCATATGATTATTTCAAGTTAGCATTCCAACACATACCAAACCTATTTATAAGCGGTCCTTCTGGGATGGTCTTTGAACACCTCTGAGGTTATTTTCAACTAGAAGATTCTGTGAGTGGATTCCCATAGTTGTTTCAACTTTGCTCTCATATCACACAAGGCAACATTCCATGTCGAATTGCACATATCCTTGGGGTAGCTCACCTCGTAGCCATGACCAAACCTTCAAGTGGAATTCGTCCCATTGTCATAAGGGAAGTGTTGTATTGACTCATAAGCTGCAATTTATGCTTTCAATTTCACGATGTTTTTACAACACATTTTTCCCCACACCAATTTGGAGTAGCAACCAAGGGTAGATGTGAAACAATAATCCATGGCATCTAATGCACTTTGGACCTTCACCCTGACTAGGTGAAAGCTTTCAATTCGATGTGAATAAGGGTCAAATTTCAAGAACTTATGCAACATATGAGGACATCATACGACTTATCCCCTTTTTTTATGCATTTGAATCTCCACTATTTTATAATCACCATAATCGTGATGGCGATGTCATAATCATCCCATCTATAATGGGAACTCATCAAGGTAATCTTTTAAGAGGGGCATTATTTTCTTTAATTCACCTTAGGGCATTATATTCTACAATTAGCCATTTCCTTTCCTATCTATTTCCATCCATTACAGATGACATTCACATCATCGGCCCCCTTCCATTGTATCCTTTGCATATGAACATTTTCAAACTAAACTTCATGCGATAGGTCTTTCTTTCCAATTTCAAAAATATGTAGCATGGTCCCCCTCAAACCTATCACCCAACTTCAACACCCCATCCTAGTTTAACACACCATTAAAAGAAATTAGAGTCTTGGGGGTTCCATTGGGCACCTCATCATTCAAATCATCCTTCATAAAATATACCTTGTTAAAAGATGCTTCACATGTTGATCTTTTCCTTAAGCTGGGTGATGTCTAAGTAATTTTTGGAATACTATTCATTGTTACATGTAATAGCCATTGTATTTATTACGTTACACACCTCCTTCTTCCACCTTCATAAATTCCTTTCTTTTTTTTATTTTTCCCTCCTTCAAGTGTTTGGAGGCCTCTTAGGTCTAGGGTCCTTTGATAGCCCTAAAAGACTTTTAGCCCGTAAACAAACATTTCTCCTAATAACTTTTAGTGGCATCAAACTCATACCAACATTCACCATCACCCCAATAACCTATTTAAGGAATTGGGCCCTTTTAACCTCAATCATAATTGCTAGGTTCATGGTTGATCAACATCCTTTCCTTCTTAAAGCTTTAGCGCAAGTTGACAACAACACTTTCCCTTTCTAACAACACTTCAAGCTAGCATGTGATTTTCTATCGCCCTTAACACGAACTTGTCTCCCTTTTTTGGAACAACTCATCAGACAACAAATGGTTCATTTTCAAGATTTCATTTTGGAATGTTTACACCATCATACCTTCTTTAACGTGCTCTTTGACATGATACTTAAGGCCCATCATCCCCAAATTTTATCATGTTCTGGCCCTGGGGTGGGCACTTGGCTTATAGTTCAACCAATCTTTCCAACCTTTCGATTACTTCCCCAATTTTTTCCATGGTGCTTCGGACACAGCTCAAATTACCACATCTTTCAATTGTAAACCTCCCTCAATGTGTGTGCACACATCCCATTGACCCTATGGGTATCCACCTGTTGTGTTGTGCCCATGGCAACGAATGCATGGGGACCCATGATGCAATTCATAACACATTTGCTACCATTGCACGAGATGTTGGTTTTCACATGGGACAAGCACAATTACATGCACTTCCTTCAACCACACACAATTCCTCCCATTGACAAGTTGACATTGTGCTCACCAAAGATGAAATATGTACCTTAATTAATTTTGTTATGGCTAACCCAACACGTGCAGATCTACTTCCTCAAGGTTACACAACTCCACGATTTGTTGCATTTAATGCGATTCAAACCAAAGAAAAAAGTTATTGTGACTAACACCCTGCTAATCAATTCTTCTAGCAATTGAAGTATTTGGGTGTTTACACAAACATGCAAATGTGTTCTTACATGATTGTGCCAATGCTATTTGGAGCCTAAAAGAGCCAAAGGGCCCTCCCCTTTCTGTCTTGGTTACTTTTCTTGGTCAAAGAATTTCAATTACGTTACAATTGGTGCAAGCATCCTCCATCTTAAGTTTGACAATGGCAATAGGCCTAATTACCTTCCAACTTTCACCCCTTCATGACACACCCCCATCGCCATGACTGACCTATTACAAGCAGCTGGTTGTTGTTATGGAAAGTTTTTAACATCTAATTTGTGTTAACTTGATATTCTTTAAATTATCCCTTGTTTTTAATACCTTTGTACATTTTTCGAACATGTGGTGTGTTTCATAAATAAAGTTTTACAGGGTCTTCATGAATATGCAAAGTTTACATAATCATATCTACAGTCTAGGGAAGTAGAAGGGGCAGCTGATTCAGCCCTCTGGAGCTCTATTGGGAAGCAGGAATTATGAAATGCACTGCCGGACACCCTTACAGGCCTGCCTTGCGCAGGGGTGTGTGTTTCACAAAATGGAATGCCTGGCCACAAGGTCATTTCAATTATGATCTGGTGTGAGCGTGTTGCAGAAGTTTGATGACCATTCTCTGTTTCAGTTCCTAGGTGCTAGATTGTAAACATAAAAACCAGAGTCATTCATTCATCTAGGTTCTGAACCTTAGATACTCACTGTTGTCTATTGCTTGTGTTTTTCATCTCTCAGTAAAGAATTACTTGACTGAATCATAGTTGATCTCACCCTGGAATAAAACTGAATAGTATTGAACGTGATGAAATGTACTCTCATAAACAGAGACGGCATGTTCCTTGGATTAACAGCCACACCAGTTTCCCAGTAAAACGAAATATGGGTTTTCAGAGCATTTGATGAGGGTGTATAAACTGTCAATGCCAAGAAATCAACAGAAATTGCCAAGAAATTTAACTTGCTAATTGGATGGAAGCAAATGATATCAGAGCTTTTTCAAAGTAGACATACAGTATCTGGTAATGATTATTTCATTTTCAAAATTAAATTCAGCACTATGAATTGTAATTTATAATCACAGTGAAATACATATATTCAACAATGATGACTGATAATAAGAATATCAGATGTTGAAGTGTGTCTTCCTTCATGTTCCTTCTTGAACATGGGCGACAGCTAAACATGTGCAGCAAAGTGAACATTACTGGGTCCTTGATTCAAAAGGCACATAACTTTGGGCATGCACGTTACAACTTGTGCCAAACTTCCTCTAATTTTCAATTGTATTCAATTTTTCTGATGAAATTCTACATATGCTTGAAGTGAAAAGTGATTTGGAAACGTACAACCCATTTATTTAGGGTCGGTTCCTCACATTCAAGGCTTGAGGTCAAACACTAATGATGCTTTGAAAAGTTGCACAATGCATGAAAATTTAGAAAATCGTCACATTTTCTTATAGAAGGCATCTGAGGAAGTTGCCCAAAATGTGGAAATCTAAAGTTCATGGGGAAGTTGTACAATGGATGAAAATCTTGAAAAAATTACCTTTACCTATTCAAACATGATATTCTAAGAAGTTGCATAATAGATAAAGATACAGGAAATTGCCTTTCATTTTCCCAAAGAATGCATATATCCCTTTGGCAGAGGAGGGCAGAGCTGAAGATAATCAAATGCTTGGCGCTTTCTTAATTGAAGCTTGCGTAATGAGCAAGCTGATTACCCAAGAAAATGCAAACGAAATTATCAAAAATAAATTTAAAAATCCTTCCTCTCTCCATTCCAGTTTTGCTTTTATGTTACTACACAATAGGAGCTTGCTCGTGCTTTGTCGACACTTGGCAGCCTCCTTTTTGCTTTGGCCAGAAGAGTGTTTTAAGAGGAGAAAGCGAGCAAAGCATGTTGTTCATAAAGCAAATAATATGTCTTTAATAAAGCAAATAATATGTCTTTGCATCTTGGTTGGACTCGTGGTGCAAATAAAGTGATCTTTGACCCAAAATACCATTGGTGGAAACAAATTCAAATTTGGATCTTGACATGTTAGTTTTTTTAAACTGTAGGCATATTGCTAGGAAGTTGGTGGGCTTATCACAAATTAGGTTGGGGGGGTTGGTGGTTTTGGGATCCTATAGAAAATGCTTTTCTTATGCCTTGGATATTGGCTACAGCTTGTATACATTCAGTCATTTTACCTAAATTAAATTATTGGACTTTTTTTCTTCCTAATATTTTTGGAGCAATACAGCACAAAGATATAATGGTGGGTGACATTGGATTGTCAAGAATAGTGAAGTAGTAGAGCCCATTGTGCAGGCACTTGCTTCTACAGAATGCAATGGTGGGGAGCACCATATAATCAAGAATAGCACAATAAGAGCCATAATATGGTTGGTTGCATAAGCTTTGAGGCCAAAGATGGCATAGGAGTTAAATCCATGTCATGACAAGACTGTCCTCATATCCCTCTAGATGCCAGTACCCATCCTATCATCCTAAAATGCAAGTGCAAACCTGCTGTTGATTTACAGAGATGAGGTTGAAAGAGCAGAGAGTGAAGGGGCAGAAGATATGATCCCTGACATGTGTGAGAGGATGAAAGAGAAATGCACAATTAAAGATTTAGGCACCTTCTGATTTGTGGTAGAAGACATTGGGCAACCCAAGGGAAAACTCATCATCTTTCAGATCCTCTGTTCCAATCTTTGCATGTCAAGGGGGCAGGATTTACACACCTTGCAGACAAGACTTGAGGTCAAGACTTTGCTTGCAGAAGAATATTGTAGCAAAGATTGTTCCTGGATAACTAAGGAAAAACCCTGTCACAACATCAAATTCATTAGCACACATTCACAAAGACATTTGATCAGAAGCTCAAAAATCTGTTTGCAATTGGTAACATCAAAACATACATTTGATGAGATGGCCAATGTGACCAGAATCAAAATACAGATATGGAGAATATACAGAATCAGGCACACTTTGATTCGCTGTAGATCACATTTGGCAACCCAAAGGAAAAACAATTTTCAGATCCTCCAATGTTCATATCTTTGCATGCAAAGGGGACAGGACTTAACACACCTTGCAGAGGAGACTTCAGGTCAGAAACTTTGCTTGCAGAAAAGATTTTAGCAAAGGCTTTTCCTGGAGACCCAAGGAAAAAGGCTGTCACAACTCACAACAGCAAAAAGCCATTAGCACACATTTCTGAAGCCATTTGATCAGAATCTCAGAAATCTGTTTGCTATTGAGCAACATTAAAGACATACATTTGATGGGATGGCCAATGTGACCAGAATCAAAATGTAGATGTGGAGTATTTTACAGTATTAACAACTATGCAACTCTGCATAGCACCCAAGGTAATCCTCATAAACTATGTATGTAGCTATGGAGCAACAAACTACGGCTGAACAACAGGACGATCATCTATCTGTCTTCCCAGCACAAAGTTGAAAGCCGAGAACGAAACAAACCCGGGCGGCAATCTACAGATCGCCTTGTACAGATGCCGAGGAGAAGAAGTCCAGCAGAGCTAAGAATGAGCTACAGCAGCAGCTCTCATTCTTCGCTGAGGGAACAGGAAAAGACCTGGCTTATCTAAATAACCAGGCTGGAGTTTTTGTGCTCGGCGCTCTGTGTAGCGGCACCGTTCGCCTGCAGTGCTATCACAGATCTAAACCGACCTGTGATGTTTAGTCTTCAGCGATTCATGCGGCATGTACTGCCTTCAGAAAGGCACAAGCTCCTCAACAAAAGGTGTGACATTATAGGCATAAGAGGAATCTAAGAGGAATTGGAAACTGTCTACTGCAGGCGTCATCCATTCGTCTCCCAAGGCAATGTCACTGAATCCGGAGTAACCATCAAATCCTTTTTCCAAGGACCAGGTTACTGCTGCTGCTGCGGCGTTGTGCGCATTTTCCAGCGTGTCGACGAACGCAGGAACTTCTCCATGAGCTACAGGAGTCATAGAACGATTCTCATCATTCAGGACCGTTTCTCCCTTTCCAACGTCGTCAGATCTTCTGACTTTCTCAGCACTGGCGCTTGAAGCAGCGCACTCCAATCTCTCATTGCAGTCCACCACATGAAAGCACATGTTGAGCGGAAGAGCATTGTCTCCTTGGTTCAGCATCGGAAGAATGTCAAATTTCTCGCATACAGAGAAATCGCCACCCGTCAAGTTACTGCTGCGGGAGCACCCGACAGATACAGCAGCAGAAGCAGCGCTAGTGAATCCGGGCAAATTCCAGAAATCGTCGCCCCAGCTCGCAAACGATGTTGTACGAGGCGGCACCTCCTCTTCACCAGTGCAAGGTATGCTGGAAACAACGGCATGATCCTCGGACTCAGGTAAGCCTAATTCCTCTTCCAGGCTTCTTAGAACTCGAGCCGCGTTCTTTTTGCTCACAGCGACATCTGAAGAACCGACCGGTTCCTCTCCGATCAAAGACTTTTCCAAGTCTCTCACAACAGAAATGCTCTCGACGTTAGATCCGTCTTCTTCGCTGCCAGTGACAGCAGACAAACACTCATCGCTGAAGGTGCCCCCATCTCTCGGCTGCACGGAAACCCCAAGAACAGAAGAAAAATGCGACTCGGAGCGATCAATGGAACGCTGCCGCTTACTGACTGGAGCTTCAGCCTCATCCACTTCGCCAACAGCATCATCATCGCCAAAGACCACCAGCACATCATCATTCCTCACCCTTTTCGCTTCACCTTCCTCAACGTAAGACAGCGGCGCCATAACGAAAGAATAACGTGAGTGCCACACAGAGAACGCAAACGACTATTCTCCTCCGAGACCACTTAAAGTTCAAGCAAACATGCAAGAGAATAACAGGAGAGAGAGACACAAGAGAAACCGAGGCGGAGCTCCCTTTTTAATATTATACAACAAGAAAAGAGCACGACAGCACCACAGAGGACTGACGAGTAAAGTACATCCGTCGCAGGTAGAAAGGATCCGCATTATAGCGGACGCAAAGACAGCAGACGTCAAGAAAATCATTACAAGAAAAAAGAAAATACGCACACAACAACACCAAAAAAAACGCCAAGAAAGAAAACAAATTCCAATCTCTGAAGGTTTTATTTTTTCGGAAAAAATAGGAAGAAAAAAACGGAGCTCCGGAAGCAATAGCAGCAGACAGAGAGAAATTGAAAAAGCGAGATGCTGCCGCAGTCTGTTGTGGAAATTGATGAGGAAATGGAGAAGCGGAGGAAGAGCTGAGTCGCTGACGCACTTCACAGCGACGGCGCCGGCAGCGCCGGCAGCGAGTGAGAGAGAGCGGCTGGCGGGAAAAGAGGGGCATGGAATTGGCAACAAAATTAGTAACTTAAATGTGGCGAGAATGAGTGATTTTTTTTTGGTGGCGAATCATCGCCATTTTGCTATTAAAAAAATAGTCCCTAGCAACATGCTCAAAGGAACTTTTTGAGCAGAGTTTTAGCTTTCATTTTTTGAAATCGCCATATTTACCTAATAGGTTCTAGTAGTTCACCAACATGGAATAGGATACCTAGAATTGTTAGGTCTCTATTTGTCTGGTAGCCAGATTTGGCTATATCCTCTTGTGGCTGATCGTCACTTTTGAAGCAACATGATAAAATTGAAAAAAAAAACACTGGCTTGAAATGATAAAATACCTTTTGAACTTCTAATTTATTATCATTATTATTATTCATTGATTTGTGTTGGGTAAAAAGCCCTACAGTATAATTCCGCCAAAGTAAGGGGCCTAAAAGGACCCCATAGATAAATTAGAGCTGAGTCCAGTCTTTCCATTTTGAGAATGTCTACCACGCACCCAATTCAGTGTTTTTCTTTCCTGGCGAAATTTTGTTATTTTTCAAAAAGAAATTGGGATTTTTTCTTTTTTTTACCTACTGTAAATTCAAGAAAATTTTGCTTTTTTTTGGGGCTTTAATTTCGCCAAATTTTGAATTTCAAATTTTGGAAAAAAGAAAAAGAAAACACTGCACCCATGATGTTTAGTGCATAAACCAAAGCAAACCACGAACCCAGGGGTGATGGCTCAAAGGTATAGTCCCTCTCTGGGACTCGGTGAGGTCTTTTAAAAGAAAGGTTCTGGGTTCAAACCCACTGTTGTGCAGGTGACAGCCCTGTCGACCCTGCCGCTCAGCTTGACTTGGGGATGCCTACGGCTTGTCAGTCAGGTCTGGTATTGTGTTATGTAAAGCAAACCCTACACATATGTAGAAGAGGAAGTTGTTCTTACTCCTCTCCGAAATGAACTTTTTAAATTTCATCTTTGTAAATCTAAGAACCTGCCCCCACACAAAACTTCATGGTTCAAAATTTGAGGATCTTACACAACCGTAAGGTACCCTTTACTTATGCTTTTGTACCCTTATGCTTCTGTGAGATCCATGAAGGGGAACCCTTATGCTTTTGTAAGATCTCTGAATTTGTAAGTTCATTCCATTGGGAAGGAATTCCTACCCTGAATTTTTGAGCCCAGCGTTGGACTATCGGCCTCAGCCAGGCCCTCAAATCCAAGAAGAGCCCCAAAGCGATTCCTTACCCAATACTTAAGAGTGAGAGGGATCTTAGATTACAATCTTTCCCTTTATCAAAAGCTATAAGAAGAGACTAAACATACAAAATGATCTTCTTTTTGTTTGGAAACGGCAAAAAAGGAGACTGCAAAGTAAAGTACGCTTTTGTTTTCTGTTTTTTCATGAAGAAGAAACTAGTTCACCAATACAAGGATTATAAGGGGCTTGCATGAGGCCATAGTCAAGCATAAATCCAATTTCAATAATGGCCTTGACTGAGGGGCTTTACCCTGAGTAGAGATACCAACAGAAATTTCTTTTAATGATAGGCGGATTTGAGAAGGTGCAACAACAAAATAGCAAAGCTCATTCTGCTGCCGGTGAAAAATTTATGTGTTAAAAGTGTTGTCCAAATAATAACACATAAACCGTAAACCCTAACTGGAGAACCAGCTTATTTCCCAAATTGAGTTATAACTTAAATTGGGGTGCTGTCCCATTTAAAAAAGGTTTAGATTTTGTAAATACATAAATATAATTTCATTAAAATCAATGTAAACTGATCTTACATTTTAAACAAGTTATTACATTTGATTGAATGTACATAATTAATACTATTGCATAATAATTATCTTGGAGTGTGTGTATTAGTTGAACAAATTAATTACATACTTTTTTTATTATAAAAATCATGTGTAATGAAGATAGAACCAGATCTTGTCTTCCACTACCTAAACAAACGTTAAATTATGTCTGAAAATAGTGGAAACCGAAAGGTTAAAAAATCCAAAGAACTGGTCTTGAAAAAATTTAATCTGACCTGCAACAACAAAGAAGGCTCCCTCAATAGATTGAGAATTCTGGATGAAACTTCTTTTACCACCAGCGGGGGTGGTGAAATCAGTTTAACACCCCGCTTTAATACAGTGTTCTTTTTTTACAATTCATTCTCAATTTCAGCCAAACTGGGCATTCTGATCCCTGGTTTGGCTGACTTTGTAACTAACAGTATTGTATAATTTTTTTGGGAAAGCCAGCAGAATAGAGGAATTCAAGAAATTTGTCATCTTCCTTTTAAAAATAACTTGGCCAAACATTATTAGTCAAGGCGCCAATACAGAGAGGAAGTGAAAGTACAAAAGGAGAGGACCTACACTTCTCTTTTCAATAGGTTGTTGTGATCAGAGTTACTCACAAAGTGTTGTGATCTCATCAGCCTAATGGAAACCCATTGACATAGGGCCTTAATTCTTGCCATAAGAAAGTCACTTTTCATTAGAGAGCTGTTGCAACTATAATGAAAACTTATTATGTAATGAATCACATTAAAAATTCTGGGAACACATGTTCTCAGAATTTTTTTTAAAGGACAGATGTAATTGCATGGTGAATTACAATTCGACCAGTAAAGCTATGAGATGACCGCGATCACATCTAGCTACTTGCAAAAACATAATGGAAAGTTGCTATGATCATAAAGTTTGTGATCACAGCAGCCTAATGGACACATGCCCTAAGTGCAGGTTGAATTGCTACAAGTCACATGTGGAAGACTAGGGACCCATGGTGGAGATCCTTCTGGTAAGGAGTCAATGATGGCAATGGGGGTGGTGCATTTAGAAAGTGGGTGAGGGGAGAAGGAAGTTGAAAGGTGATGAACCCAGTGCTACAGCTGGACTCAAAATGGAAGATGTTGTCATGCAGGGAGTTGAGGGAAAAGGCAGCTTTGTAGAAATTTTCCATCCATTGTAGGTGGCCCATGCTCTAAAATTCACGAGTATGGAATACTACCGTAGAAAGAAGGTGGGACATCTCAAGTCTCATCAATCCACCATTGTTGCAACACTCCAACTGACCACCAAACCCCTCATTTAAACCTAATTATGTGGAGAGAAGGTACTACACAATTCAGTTTCATGCAATGGGCTGTTGAACAATCTTCTTCTTCACTTGCTAAAAGGGTGCTGTATTTGTACCTCCTACCAGTTGCATGTACTAAGAAGCTCATTTGATTGGATATGATGGAGTTAACTATTATACATAGGACTTGATGGGACCTATTGCACGATCCAGCACTTTGAACATCTCCGAAGATGGCTGGCTAGTGTAGCCCTTGTGCTAAGTCCTGACCAGACCTTTCTGAATTGGTGAAATGTTGGCAAAACGAAAAATTAAAAACTTGGAAATGAAGTGATTTGGAAGGTTTTGAATTGCCAGAAGTGAGGACAAAACAGTTTAAAATGTCAGATTTATATAATTTGGTTTTCAGTGTGTAGCCAAAAAGTATAGAAGGATGGTTGAAGTTTTGTACTCCATATCTGGTTTATAACCAGATTTGGCTAAATCCTCCTGAGACTTTGGCTACAAACAAAAATTCCTAAAAAACCATTGGTGCTGAAAGTAAGGTAGCACTTAGCACCTAGACCAGTTATCCTTGCTACAAAATAGAGTAACTATGGCAAGTACACAAGATGGTACTTACTACTATGAATGCAAATGTGTATACATTTGTGTATACGATTAGGTCAGCTGCAGCATATGACAGCCTTAAATGCAACTTATATTCTGATTGACAAGTTTATATTGATATTGGGTGGTCCTTAGAATGAGGGACAGATACAGTTTGGTTATCAACCTGGGTATCACTCACTTACTCACTGGTTTTGGTATATTAATCATGGTTCTAAGAAATAAGAGAGTCAAATCTTTGTAGAACATGAAATGATATAAGTAAACATGGTTCCCATTCAAAGAACGATGGTTTCTGATGGATGGTGCATTGGTGGGTTCTTGGCCACATAATCCGTTCAAAGGACAATTGGCAGCTCGGCCTGGCACAGTGTCTCTGTAGTTATCTACACTTCTGACTGAAGAAAGCTTCACTTTCACTTGGCTACTGGTGTGCAGATTCTTTTGAGGGATTGTGTGAACATTATTATTGCTTCAGAGATGTCAACAAGGAATTCTGGAATCATGATCAGACTGCTTTCACCAGATGCATTTAATCTTAGTGTTTTAAGTTACATACTTGGGGGAATATTTTGTATGTGAGAGGAGAAAGGGGCATGTTAAACACCCCTTATGAACTTTGCGGGTGTTGGTGGGCAATGTCTTCCACAATTGCACAGTTCATGGTCTGCAAAAAAAATGTATTCTCTGCAAATTCATGTATTCATATCATGCAAAAAAATGCATTCTCTTTTTTCTGAAATGGATTTTCTCTTCCATTTGTGCACCCCAGCCAAACAAAACCAAAAATAAATAAAAATCTTACAGGTCTTGCAATTGTTCACTAGTTCCAAGTTTCAACCCACAAGCGTTCAAGAGACAAGCCAAGTACCTACCTGTAGGCTAATTTTATCAGTTTCTAAATTATTTGACATACCATAGCCTAGGGTCAGTTTCCACATTGACAAAATGAATTAATTCTTTTTTTAATTTTTTGAAATTATTATTATTTCCATCATTTACTATAATACTGTGATATGAGTAATGAAATTATTTAGTGTATAATTATGATGATTTTCAACATGTCAACTTCATATTTTCACATTTCATTTCCCTATTTTGAGGATTATTTAATGAGGAAACTGACCTCAGGGTAAGGTATTTAGGATGTCCACATTATCCAAACCCTTAGACAAAACCATGCCAATATCACACAGGGCACCACAATGACACCTGGAACGCCCCTGACATTTGGAGGGGTGTTCAGCATCCCATCCTGAGGAAAAAGAGGTCTATTTTGTTTGTACATTTTATGCATTCTGTTGGGAGGGGTTTGTGTGTCTATTTGCAGGCTCACTTCTTTGATGTCCTTTGGGGCCAGCACTCACCAGCACACCAGTTGGGAGTTCTGTCCATTGGATGGGGAGGTATTTCTCATTAGTGCCTAAATCTGGGTTGACCACAGTTCATTTTGTGCTAACCATTTCCTGAGAATTTTGTTTTTGCTAAACTCTGACCTCACCTACCTAAGTACATATTACCCATCCTACATGCCTACGTCATTCATATTCTTCCCTACCTACCTACTCTCCTTCCTACCTATATATATATATATAATGATTGTAATAAAAGTTAAAAAGAAACATATACAAAATTATCATTAATCAAATATAAAAATATAAATTATTTTAATAAATTCCAATTAGAGCTTTTTGGTAATATTCAGGAGTGTATAGTCTTTTTTTTAAAACATTTACTCAGTTTTGGTAGTGTGAAGTAAAGTGGAGCACCAGTAATAATAATAATTATTATTATTATTATCTCAATATTTTTAGCTCCTTTTAAATATATTATTAGTATTTAAATAATAATAATTTCATTAAATTTAAAACAATTTGATAGGATTGAAATACCCACATATGGGCATTGCCATCTATTGGTCCAAGCCCCCCTAAAACGAATTTATGTTCCAAAAATGTAATACCTTCACATGGGCGCCAATAAAAATGTTGTTAAGCCTCTTTTAAATGGATTTCTATTTCAAAAATGCAATACTTGCATCAATCATATTTGTTTGGTTGAATGCGAGTAATACAAAAGGTTTTTGTGACTCTTATGTAGGTATTACATTTGAAAAGGAAAAACTTTGTGTGTTTTGTGAACGCCATACAAGTATTGCACATTGAATATCTTTCATCCAATTTTATTTTTGTGACTCCTATGCAAGTATTATAGTTTGTATACCTTTAATCTAGTTTTGTTTTTGTGACCCAAATGTGAGTATTGTATAGGTTGTGTTTATTTCAATGGAAAAAAACACTGAAAATATGGGTATTACATTTTTTGTAGTGATGATTTTTTGTGTTTATTGAAGTATTGTGGAATCATTCTTTTGCATATGTATTGAGGAATTAATAGATTAAAGGTGCATCACAAAACTTGGTTACAAAAAATGATTTAAAATATTGCTTATGAAAAAATATATTGACAAGTCCCAAAAAATTTCATGGAAAATGCACTAATCCACATCGATGTAATAAAAAATGTTTATAGAGGTGCAAAAAAATACCCAAAAAGTCACATTCATCTAACTCAAAAGATCATCATCATTAAACCATGAGCTTGGTGGTAAGCCTTTACCACGTTCACCACCCTCATTGCATGATGGTGCATGTACATGGTAATGTTTTATGGCAAGATGGACTATATTCATCACAATCAATCCTTTATGGTTCCAAACAACCTAAATCACAATTTAAAATTTATTTTCAAACTTGGAACTTTCAATTTAACTCAAATTAATGGAAGAATAAAACACATCATTCATGAATTATCTCCAATGTGTGGAAATCACAGATTACTTGCATCTCTTTTATTTAAATGGATTAATTGTTAGACTCCCACTCCCACAATGTCACAAGGTAACATTCCATGTGACCTTTGCCCTTTTAACATAACAAAACCTCATCCTTCTCAATCTCTTTTTTTTGCCTTGCTTGTTGTATTGTCGCCCCCCCTCTTTCCATTTTTTTACCCCTCTCTCTTTTTCCTTCTTTATGCCTTGCCTAACCTATTGGCCCTCCCCTCTCTCCTTTTTTTTCACCCTTCTTCCTTTCTCCTTTCTTTCGGTGTGCTTGTCCTATTACCCCTTTCTTAGTTGTATCTGACAAAGGCATTGTGGGAACACCTTTTGAGTAAGTATAAAGATTGGAAGATCAAAAGTTGATTGAATAGATAAGGTTATAGGTTTGCGTGTAATTTTATTGGCCCAAGCTAATCAATGGGCATGTGTAGATTTTGGGTGCACCCATCCAATTGATGGGTTGTTTTGAAATCTACCCATCTACTTGTTGGGTTTCATCTCAAAATATGAATGTTGGGTAACTAATTTAATCATGTCTTTACATCATTTTATTTTTTTGGGTTGTCCCCTTTTTTTTTTGTACCACAAGGTTTCATATCACTATGAAATGTAAAAAAAAATTCATATGATTAATTTTTTAAATGAATTTTTTTGATAAATATACAAATAATGAGCTTAAATTCCTTTAAGTTTTATTAAAATGAGATTTGAAAAAAAAAATGCAAGAATTGATTAAAATAAAACACATCAATTTTTAAGTAAATATAATATTTAATATTTTTGAAATATAAGAATTTTATTTTATTTTTAAAACTTCAATAAGGTTTTGATGAAGATTTAATTTTTAAAATCATAATGAAATTAATTTTTAATGATTTTTTTGGTATTTTTGTTGCCTTTATGTTATAAAAAATTATTATTGTTAAATTATTAATAGATATGCATGTATGATTTTAGGTTTTAACAAGCATGCATGGGGCAAACACAACTTGTTTATAAAGTTGGTTGGGGGTATAGTGGGGTTTATAGGTGAAAATTTAGGGAAAGCACAAGGGTTAATGTATTAAAAAAATAATTTCTCACAAGTTTGTTTTTTATTATGGGGTTTCAAAGGGTATAAGGAGTGGATAATTCAATTAGAAAGAACTACAAATTGAAGTGGAGCTTTAAGAAAATGGGGAAAAGGGGTTAGGAATTTTTTTTTTTTTCCAAAAGGGTTTTGTTGGGTGAGGAGGGGAAGATGGGTTAATTCCACTCATTTCAAAATGAGATTTTTTTTTAAGGGACTGGGAGAGGTGAATTCTTTTTGGGATGGGGACTACCCAAAGGTTTGTTTTTTAGGTGGCATGGAAGGGAGAAATTTAGTTGTTTATCAAGGTAGGAAGGTGGGATTTTTTTAATTTTCAAGGAATTTTTTTTTTCGCGACGTGGGATGGGGTGGTTAAAAAAGGGGGTGGAGGTTTTTTTTTCTCTTTTTTTCTTTTGTGATATGGTGATTTAATGAAGATTTTTTCTCAATAAAATATTTTACAAAAATTAATATCTTTTTTTCGGGGGATGGAAAATTTTCAACACGCAAATTTAATTTAAAAAATTTTAATAGAAATAACAACCAATATTTTGTTTTAAATTGAACATTTAATACATCTAACCAAAAACAAGGGAAAAAATCAATTTTGACCTTTTTGTGTGTTTAACTTTTTTTATGTACATGATTTTTTTTTGACATTTAACAAATAATATTATTATATTTGAGTGAAAATGAAAATAATGATTAAATAGTGGAGAAAAATTTAAGGTTTATGTATTAATATCTTTCACATCTGGGTTGAGATATTTTAGGTTTAGGTGTAAGCATGAGGTGCATAATTAAAGATCATAAGATGTTAAAGGTATTGATTGTTTTATTCATTATTAGACCACAATCTAATTGCCAAACCATGGTTCATCAATATGCATGGTTAATGGTAAATATTTACCATAGTCAAAGTTACTAAAAATCAATAACTAAAATTTCTAAGATGCCAAGGGTATTGATGTCTTGTTCAAACTTAAACCATAATTTAACTGCCAAACCATGGATATGATCTTTTATTGTTAAGTTGAAATTGACCATAGTCAAAATTACTTAAGTCAATACATAATAGAAAAAGGTTTAAGGTTTAAGTTAGGTCTTTTGTCCCATATAAATATAATATTGTATCTTTGTTTTTTTTTTTTCATAGCAAAAACCATGTGCTTGGTTTAAACTTTCACCATTTATTGATTGTTTTTTTACAAATGTCTATTTTGCTAAGTGTGTGTTTTTGCAACTATTAGTTTTGCCCAATGTTATTTCATTTATTTGTTGTCAAATTCATTTTGGTAATTTTTATTTATTTATTTATTTTTTGGGCACAATGGTTCTTGTTCTAATGAAGGAAACTATATTAATTATTACATTGGATGATTTGGATTTCAAAATTTAAAATGTTATATTTGAGGCAAAGGTGTTTAATAGGTATGGCACCTTTAATCAAATTGCAAATAAGAACATATAATATCCAAGTTGTGCATATTTGCATTATGATTTGTTGGACAAGGCAACTTTGACCACAATCACTTTGAGGATGAAATTGCTTCATATAAATATGCATGAACAACATTTGCATAAATGCATTGTTAAGGGTGTTTTCTATTCCCTTATATTACATTTTTTTTTCCTAATTATTTTTTATAGAAATCAACAAATGACTTTTATTCCAGATTTGGAAAAATATATGGAAACAAAACAACATAATGGTTTTTTTTCTTATTTATAAATATAAAAAATAATATGAATTTCCACAATTATAATTTGAAAAAATAAAAGCTTCAAAATTATAAATGTGTTGGTTCAGAATGAAAAACTTTATGAGTTACAAATAAAATAAAAAGATATTTTTTTATCATCCTAAAAAATCCTCCTATTTATACTAGGTCATACTATTATTTGAAGTTAAATAGTCACTAGCCAGTACAAACTTAAAATGAAAATAAAAATTATTGGTCACAGGTTTAAATTAACATGTTCTATGAAGAACCAATTATTGTAACAAACTAATTATTGGTTCACATAACAGACTAGTCTTTAAATTGTCTTGGATATGTTCCTTTATGATCTTCTATATGATTTAACACCATTTTTTCCATTTTGGACTCTTGTTACCAAGGCTTGGTTTTGCACCTTGAACAAGGCATTATTTAAAAACAATTATTCAAACTCCCTCAACTGGTTATCCATATAAGTAGTTTAGGAAGTTTTACCAAGTGATTGGCGAAATGTTTTTAATTCAGTCTTCAATTCTTGAATTTGTACTCAAAGTTCATGGGTACGATTCTCCATGTCTATGTTAATTTTTGTTAATTGCTCTCGTTGTTACAAACAAGTATTTTCTAGCTCCACAAAAGTTCATTCATGTTGAACACTAATTGTTTCCATTTTGCTATAATCCCTTATTGACCAATCACAGTTAGTCTACACGACCTTGAGGTCATTATGGGTCTTAAAATGAGCCCGATTCAATTCATTGTACTCATGTTATAAGGCTTCAACCTTCTTAATTGCCTTTTTGACTTCAACATTTTTAACAACCATGTGTTTATTTTTATCTACAGTTTAAGGATCTGAATTTTTACAATAGCTAATTCCTTGGCCCTGTTTTGCAATGCTTACTTGTTGTTAACAAGTTCTAAGCAATGGGCTTGTAACCAATTGTTTATGTTTTCCAATAGGCTTTTAACATAATTGTACCTAGTTTTCAAGTCAGCTAAGCTATCTATTGTCTAAGGCTAGGTTTGAGCTAAGGCGATTTGTTCAAAAAAAATTGTAACTTGTTTAAAACTCTCATGTTAAACATACATTGTAGACATCTCATCAAATATGTAAACATGCCTAGGATGAACCAGTTGAACAAGTGTAATACCTATTGACAACAAGTTGCTAACTTATTCTATAGGAGCAAAAATTCCCTAAAGAAGTAAAGGCTCTTGGTTTGTTACTTGTTCAAAGTCATGTTTGATTCTATCCTCCATGACTTGATCACTTTTTGTCTGAATGGAATCATCATCTTATTGTGTTGTAACACTAGCATCCATTTATTCGTCTCCTCCCTCTACGATCAACATTCATTGGCGGGTGCATGGTTTTTTCTTTGGTGGATAATCGGTTGGTTCTAGACTCAATCGATCCTTGGGTGTTGATGGCTAAGTTTGGATTTTCAACCCTTGGGACTAATGAACTAGTCATGACAATATGTTGGTAGAATGAACTAGGCGATGCTCATTAAGAAATTATTCCTTGGTGATAACCTCAATAAAGGTTTTTCTAGATTGTTCACCAAGGATTTTCTTCTTGTCTTTCTCCTGAGCCAGTTGTAGTTTTGCATGATCAACAAATGTATCCTCATATGTGATTAGATACCAGTGCCTTAAGCAAACATCTATCACCAATCTTAAATAACAAGTGGTTGTTTTCCTATCATGTGTTGCTAGTCCTACTACAATCGATTTTTGGTGTTTTGACCATCGAATCAACTCTATAAACATATGTGCCCACATAATGGAGCACCAATTGACTTTATTTCCCTTGTTTGTTAAATTATGGGTAATGCCTATCTGATTGTTAAAATAAGCTAACTTCTTTTGTTGGTAAATAATCTACAAGATTGTTGCAAACTTGGCATGATATTTTTCCTTCATTTAAATCATGTGCCATTGTTCTTTTGTTGACAAATGCATCCAATCCAATTATGTTCTTCAATGCAACATGTGTTTTTTTTACTAATGCATTTGCTACATCGACCATTCCTTTAGCACTTACTCCAAATTGTTAAATTATCGACGCTTAATCAATGGTAATCTTTTCACCACAAACAACTATTCAAATTCGTCCATCCTTTGTGGATTCCCAAATGTGTAAAAATTCTTTGAATAGGTTTGCCCATGGAACTGTCTAGCGAACAACAAACAAGCCACCCAAACCAACTCACTTTGCCCATTATAGCTATTTAGATCCCATCTAGATCCATTGCAACAAGTTTTGGACTTTCCCCCCTTTAAATAGATGTTTACTTTAAGGTTATTTTGGTGAGTGAACCACTTTCTTCCATCAGCTCCTTCCCCTTGCACCCCATCGTATACTTAAATTGCGCCTTGGTGGGTACAACATGTATATTGAGTGAATAAAGTTCAACCTCAAAAAACCTTCCTTGAACCAATTTTGACAAAAAGTTTGTTCAACTTCAATAGGTTGATTTGCAGCTTTATTTTCAACCTGTTCAAAGTCAATAATAACAATTAATATAGGTGGAGGGGGTGAAAAATGTTGCCACAGACCTCGCAATGTCTTTTCAAGTCCTTTTCCCATAGTGGCAACACATTTTAGAGTTTCAAAATTTTCATTTTCTACGTTTCTTTTTCCACCAAAACTTTTGCTACTCTCTTGAACTATAGGAGGTGGCCTAGATGCAAATGGTTCAATGTAAATTGTTCCAATTTTTGTAAAAACTTCTTCTTTAATTCTATGTAACATTTTTTTTTTTCTTTTAACTTTGTTTCCTCAATTCAACTTTTTTATTGATTGCTTTCTCTCTCAATTGATCCAAGGCATTCATTTTTTCATCTTGGTGCAATAAGAGGTATAAGTAATTTGAAAATGAAAAATGAAAAGACACTTCAAGAAGTACGTTGGTTTTTTGTATTACAGCCACAAAATGAGAGGTGGCGATGCTTGAAAAACAATGTGACCTTTAGGGCAAACTTTCTTTAATAAACTAACACGTGTAATTAGGTTAACTAAAACATCATTGTTTTGCACGTGAATAGGGCTAACATGTACTTCTTAATTAACTGATTACATTTTCAATTGGTTATTGATACCATTTTCAACAATTCTTGTTTGGATAGACCACAACTAGGTTTTTTTCAACTAGTTCATTAATTGTTATACCTTCAATATGTGATTTAACCAATTCCTCAATGAACATGTTATTACAATGGTTTGTTTCAATTGGTTCCTCAGTGAACAAATTATTAGACTACACTATGAGAAATCGTGTTCACAAAGATTAGATTGGCATGCAACTAGATTGTCACGAAAATTATTGTGCAACTAAGGTACAATTATAATATGGAAATACAATGAATTAATAACTAAAATGCCATGTTAGAATATTTTAGAGTTGTAATTTAGTTGCACATTAGTTGCAATTTGGACTCTATACGGACGTATGTATGCAAAATATATATAGTGATAGTCAACCGTAGTTTGACCATGATCACAAGTTACATTGAAGTGGTTAATCTCCACTATGTTGCAATTGGTGTAGTTTTAGCATTAAGTGTTCAATTCATCTAAAATTAATTGTAAACTATGTGGTAATTCATATTATTAAAAAATTTATAGATTGTGCGATTCATTGAAAGTGTAAATGCAAGCTTTCAATTGGATTGGAATGGTGTATTAAAGTGTTTATGAGTATGTACATACATATATCATTGCTTATACATTTCAAACTTTTCTAGACTATATTATTAAATGTGTCATTGATATGAGTTGATTCCTTTGTTGAATTGATTAATTAAAATAATTCATTTTCATAATTATTTAAATAATTAAAATTTAAATAATGTAGTAAATATTATAGTCTTATTTTTTGTGATTGATGTTCAATTATTGTGTTAATAATATTTCACTACATTGGAACAAAGTTGCAACAAAGTTGTATTGAGTTGCACTGTATATACACCGTATATAAATTTTTGCAACTCTTGCAACTTGTTTAATAGCACTCACAATGTATAAATATGATGAGTTGCAAATGTTCGATGCAACTCAAAATTTGAGTTGTAAGGCCACTTACAAAACACCCCTTTTCTCACTAGCTTATCTCAACTAGTTCTTATGGTATTAAATTATTAGGTTTAACTAGAGCATGTTGAAGTGTCTAATCATCTACAAGCCTATAAGGTTTCAGCTTATCAATGGTCACTAATAGCATTGTGTTGTTAGGTAGATAATATTGGATCCTATCATTAGAAGAAAAAGGTTAATATGTGACTAATGCATTTACAACTATTTGTGACTATTTGGTTTTTGCAACAAAAACTTTGCCCTCTACGACTAGTGTGACATCATGTTAACATCAACCAAGTCACATATGATTAGCTTGCGATTAGTCTATGACTAAATTGGTTTACATTTATATATGGGTTAGATTTAACATCCAAAAGTAACCATCTAAAGTCCCATTAGTCATAAGTGAAATGGTGTTTAGTTGCAATCAACATATGTTTATATACATCAATTATAGTAATTATTTGATTTTTGATTAAATTAAATATTCATAGCATTTTTATTGTAAAAGTCATTAATGTCGTGTGAAACACAAGTTTGATTTTGATGAATCAAAATCAAATTTTAAACAAAAACCCTTTTAGACATTAAAGTTGTTGATAGTTTTTATGTGATTTTTTAATAATTACCTTTAGTATATGAATAGTTTATATATGTGGAAATTTCATATATTAAAATTTTGGTTTAAATAGCCCATATTACATAATCATTTTCATAGTTTTTTTCTAGAGGAAAATGAAAGTTTTCATACATCAATTTACATCAAGTGTCGAAAATAATTTAAAATGCAACTTTATATGTGGAGCAATTTTTTAATGAAAGTAGTTCTTCAATTTAAACAATTTTTTCAATGAAATTGTTTTTTCATGCAAAAGTTTTTTTCAACAAAACGAGTTTTTCAATCCAAGAAATTTTTTCAATGAATTTTATTTTTTCAATGTGAATAGTTTTTTCAATGAAAATTATTTTTCAATCTAAACAAAATTTTCAATGCAAACAATTTTTTCAATGATTTTTTTTTTCAATGTAAGTAATTTTTTCAATGAAAGCAATTTTTTTTAATGACAATAATTTTTTGATTTAAGTAATTTTTTTAATGAAATTACTTTTTCAATGCAAATGATTTTCCAATATAAGTAATTTTTCAATGCAAATAATTTTCCAATGTTAGTAATTTTTCAATGAAAACAAGTTTTAATGAAAATAAATTTTAGTCCATGAAATTTTTAGTACAAATATTTTTCTGATTTTTTTTTCTATATTAAAAATTTTCCAATATAATTTTTCTTTCAATGCATTGAATTTTTTAAAAAATGGAAGTAAATAGTCTTAAATGAATCATTGTTTTTTTTTTTCATGTATTTATGTGGGAACCATGTTTTTTTTTAATGTAGATATCCATTAAATTGAACTTCATAATAATGGAAACACATTTATTAAATCTTATTGATTCATTATTTGAACATGTATTGCATTCATATGACCTTCATTTAGATTAAACATATAAATATGAAATAAACAATTGTCTTTTTGATTCTATATTTTATTTATTGGATAATCATTTATCATCTCTTGAATTGAAGCAAAATAATATGGCACATTTAAATCAATGTCTATTATTGAATATAGAAAAACCCAACAATGTTGTATTCGAAAATTAAATCCAAGTTTTTTGTTTGATTTGCATCGAGGCACATGGTCACAAATGAACATCAATATGTGACAAAAATGACATTAAGTGTTAGTATGGGAGGTTTGTGGGGAGATTTCATTATAATATTTTTGATAATTAAATATATACAAAGGCCAATTTACATTTGGAATAAAGTATCAAAACACATTATGTCTTGATGTGGCATGGATTTTCAATCTATCCCTTACATATAGTGTACAAATTTGAACATTTTGAACTAATTCAATATGTTAATGTATATCTAAATCTTTGCCTATTTTTCAAATTAATGATTCCAAAGTTACCATAAATTTTAATGATTTTCCATCTCTTTCGAAATTAGTGGTGTAACAACCTCATATTCAATTATTGCAACTAATTACACATTTTTATTGGAATGAAAAAATTGATTATGCATTAATGGACATTTTAAAATATAATTGGGATTCACCATTGGAATATGTTGTTTTATTGTTTAATTTTTTTTGTAATACAAATATTATTAAACAAAAAAATTAAAAATTATATTCAATACTTACAAAAACATTTGAAAAAAAATACAAATGTTCCAATCAATGATTTTTAAAAAATTTGTTCATTTCAGTTTCCCTTATCAAAGTTTTAAAAATCCCAAAATTCAAATTGAACATTCCCATTTGATTTTTGAGCCTAATTTAACACAATGTTTTTTTTATTGGGCACTTTATGACAATAATATTTTTTAATTATTGGAGGTTTGTCCAAATTTAATTTGTTAAAAAAAAATTCATCAACACTTTCCAAATATTAAAAGAAAAAAATCACAAATTATGAATAACATGCAATATATACACACAAAAAAATCTTAATAATTTTTCATAAATGACAAAGTTCAATTATCATATGTTCAATGCATTCTATAAGAAATTATGACAAATTCCCATGCAATAACTTTTTGCAAAACATGATGTTCAATCAAATAAAATATAACATAATATTAATATAAAAAAATACACATAATTCAATATACATTGACATTTATAATAAACAAATCCAATATGTTCCCATAATCCCGTGTTTTAGTTGTGAAAATTTATTTTAAAAAATAATTTAAATGTTTTTCAAGTCAATTGTCAAGACAACTTTCTACATACTTTCCAATTCAAATAAAACTTAATTCAACATCATACATATATACGTGTTGTTTACATAATATTAATGAAAATAAACCACCATTATATCAAATACTATTTTTTTTAGAAACAAAATCATTTTATTAATCCAAAAATTAATACAATTAGAAAAACTTTTTATTTCACCACATCTTGTTCTTATTCAAATTTATAAACTCCAAGGGTATGTGCAATATAAGATGCATGGTAATGTTATTAATGTCCTTGCAAATGTGGATCAAATTCAATCAATATTACCACGTATACCATATGATGGTGTAATAATAGATGTGTTTTTTAAACGATGTTTTGAATATAAATCAACTTATATGTTAGGAAATGTTTGTCCAAATATGGTGATGGTCGTTTTATAAGATTTAATTGAAGCACTATTATACAAAGATTTGAATGTTATCATTCATCATCAATGGGCAAGTTTGTTTGTTTTACATATGAATTCATAATCTCAAATTTCTATTTATAATAATGCATCATTTGATAACTTTGATTTTAACAATGAGAAAACACATTGTACACCAACAAATTCAATGATGCATAATTTTTTTAATGTTTCAAAAATAATGGATTATGAAAATACTATATATTTTATTACCCCAAGTTAAAATTTTCACCCTTTAGGATTATTTAAAAATAAACATTCATATGAACAAAAAATTTCAACATTGTTTCATGGGCAACTTCAACAAATTTATGAAGGTTTTTCATATCAACAAATAATTCAATGGGAATTATTTCATACATTTGAAGATTTTTCAACAAATATTTTAAAGCTTTTTTTTAATTGTTAAAATTTCCATCCAAAAAGTCATAAATTTTGGTTGAGTGCAAATACGAAAAGGAAAACTATGTGGTAGAACTTTAAAAACTTATCAAGTATGAGATAAATCAAATTTAGATAATATTTTCAAATCATATCTAAATTATTGTGATTTGAATGGTTTACATAATTCACCTGATTGTTTTGAAACGTTGTGAAAAAATTATTTGCAATGATTCAATAATTTGGTCTTCCAATGTTCTTTGTCACTTTTACATTTCCTATTAGATTATGGGATTCTTTCATTAAAATTTTACACACAATACATGTTTCAAGATTAAATCTCCTAAATAAAATAGAAGACCTCCAATATATTCATATAGTAGAATTGATATGAATTGACCTTGTCACATGTGTAAGATATTACAATCATAAAACATTTTGTTTCCATAAATTTAATATAAAAGATCATTTTCTTTTTAGGTATATTTCTGATTTTTTTTTGTCACTAAATTCCAAAATAGTGGGAGCAAACATGACAATGGACTTTTATGAATATAAAATGCACCTATGTATGAAGTGCACATAAATGAAAAAATTGAATAGTTTGTAAACATGTATATTTTTTATGATGTATCATTGTTACCAAACACGTTACAAAAGGCATAACAACATCAACACACACGTATAAGTTTAAAAAAAAAACCATGTTTGTAGATTTCATTATCCATTGCCTCCTATGCGTGAAACAAACATTTTAGTGCTTCTTCAAATAAATGGAGATTATCCATTTTCACAACAATACTTCCATAAACAAACAAACAAAATATTTTAATCTTTAAAAGATGTAAAAGAATATGATGATATGTCATTTTTAAAAATATTTAAAATTCTAAAAACTTGATGAAATACATACATACATATATGTATATATAAAGTTTGAGAAGTAAATTAACAAAACCAAACATTTTCTTAAAACAAACTCCTAAAAACATAAAAAATAATGCATTTAATATGCATGTTGCTAATTTATGGTTTGCAAATATAGATATTCAAATTATCTTAGACCCATATGCAGTTGCAACATGTTGCATATCACATATGACAAAAAAAGATAAATCAATAACATTATAACTACATTCTATCATGAAAAATGCATCGCAAATAATATAGATATAAATATAATAATTCAAAAGTTAGTTAATGTTTTTTTTGATGACCAACAAATGATTGTTCAACTTTTTGTTACCTTATGTTTTCTTTACCATTATATCATTCATCTTGAATATTTTAATTTATAAATATTTTTCCTTTTGAAAAATGTGCTTTTGTGTTAAAATCACAAGTTACATTTAATGAATTGGAACCAAATTCAACTGATATAATGTGTTCATCAAACATAAAAAATATATATTAATCGTCTTACTCAATATGAATCGTTGTTATTAATGAAATTTAGTTTTTTTTATAACATTAAAAAAAAGTCAAAACATCACAAACCCAAAATTATTAGGTTTGTAACTTATAATAAATATAAAGATATTGAAAATTAGTCGAGAAAAAAATTCTTATTGTATTCACCATTTCTCAAAATTTTTAAAATTTGCAACTTGGAACTAATGTACCATGCCTTGATGCATATTGTCAACATGATGAAATTTTTTAAATTAAATATATTTTCAACTACCAAATACCATATCCAAATATAGAAAAAATGGATGGTTCAATATATTCAAAATCAAAACCATTACATTCAACTAACATTTGGACTAACGATATAAATAATGAAGTAAATGATCCAGGTTATACAATTCTTGTAACAAACACAATAAATATTGAACTCTTGATTTATGATTTGACTTTGTCATTCAATCACGTAATGGATCAAACCAAAAATTGTACGTTTTAGAAAATGAAAATTTCATAAAATCATCATATTCCATGATGATGGAAAAATTTTAATTTCATAGTTTACTTAGACAATTAAATGAAAAACAAAGACAAATATTTGATAATGTTATGCATAAAAAATAATTATATCTTAATACACTAATATGTTTATTTTTAACAAGGGGTGTTGGAATTGGTAAATAATTTACATTAAAATTCATAATTCAAGGATTATTATAATTAAACAATAGAGACATTTTTTTTATTTAATAAAAACCAATGTTTTACTTATGGCATGAACATGTAAAACTACTTTTAATATTGATGGTTTAACAATACATTCAACATTGAACACACGTGTCCAACAATCTTTATCTAGTTTACCAAACTTATTATAAGATTCATCAAATAGGTTTACATGTTGATATGAACAATTACAACTTGTTATGATAGATGAAATATCACTTGTTGGTGCTAGAATGTTTAATGTTATAAATAATAGGTTGAGGTCCATAAAATAAATTCAAAACAATTTTTTTGGTTGTGTTGATGATATTATGATAGGTGATTTCTATCAAGCACCCCTTGTGAAAGATAGTTGGATCTTTCAAAATATGAAAGACAATGTTAATGCACTAGCACCAAATTTTTGACAAACATATTTCCCATGTTATGAACTAAATGAAGTTATATGATAATATGATATGGTATTTATACAAACTTTGAACAAATTCCATACTGTGACATAAAATACAAAGGATATTGAATTTATAAATTCAGTTTGTAATTGACAACCACCCAACAATTTTATTGTTTTGCATTTATTTTATACAAATAAACTTGTGCAAAAACACAATGGAAATGTGTTCACTACCACATTAAATCCCACGTTTATTTTCAAAACAATGGACATTAACCATCAATCATGCCCACCATCTAACAAACTTTCAAATGATTTGAATAAAACTACAAGTTTGCATTCTACAATTAATACAAAAAAATACGTTAGTTGAATTATGTGTTGGAAACTATGCAACATATAATGGTCTTGTGAATGGAGCTGATGACATTTAAAAAACATCAATAACATATTGTGAAAAAACCATTATGTGGATAATGTTTCAAAATTCTAAAATTAGAAGAGAAAAAATAGTCATTATTATGACAACGACATTGAATCAAAATGGACACTAATTGAACTTATTATCAAAAATATAAAAATTGGTAAATTCCAATCATTTATCCTAACAAGGATTCAATTTTCAATTCACCTTACAATTGTAAGAACTATCATCATTCTCAAGGATTATCACTAGATGAATTGGTTTTTGATCCCATTGACATTAAGAAACATGGGTTCACATATACAACATTATCCCACATTTGAACAAAAGAAAAATTATTTTTATTAACTCCTCTTTAACATGAAGATTTTTATGTGGATCCAAAGTACATGTAGAAATGAATAGATTGAAAACAATTGCAACTTTGATATTATTAGTTACTTAATTAAAAAAATTACATAATTCTCATGTAATTATACAAATCTTGAATACAACTTCTTTATGTCAACATTATGAAGGCATCAATCATGATCATAACCTTCAAATGTTTCATATCTTATGTTTATAGAAACAATAATACACTATGTATCAATAGATGTGCACAAATTTATAAATTCATTGAAATATTCATATATTTCAATTCATGATGGTCATGGGTTAATGATGATGTATGACATACACATGCACTTAGATTCCTTCAATACAATAACTAGTGACGGTTCATAATATATAACATCAACTTTCAATATTAATACACAAAAAAAATACATATTGTATGTGTGTATAAAGTTCATTCATGTTTAATTTTTTCATTCTTAAACAATTTTCAAATTATTATTCAATAATCTTCTGAAAATTGTCCAATCATTATTATGGGAGAATTTAATGTTGATATTCTAAAAGACAATAACCAACCAAAAAATAAACAAAAACTATTATATTTCATAGATAAATTCCAATTAAAATCACAATTTAATGAAGGCACCACAAAAGTTGGATCTCAATTAAACCATACATGGGCAAATGTCCTTGGAAATGAATGCAAATATGGTGTAACAAAAACATATTGGCCAAATTTTCATGAACCAATTTATATTGCATTCAAATTACCAAATAGACTTCCAATGTGTAACAAAAAACCATTAATATCTCCATTGATTTAAAGTGTATTATTTGTGAAAATATGCATGTAAATGTTATATTTTCCACCTAATTAATTACTCCCAAAATGTTGGCACCTTGTGGCTTGAATTTGCATTTTTACATTTTTCCATTGACCATGTGCAAAAAAAAATCATAAATATTAATAACAAGACAAAAAATATATATGAACAATTTTTTTATCCACATGTACACCCATCAAACATCATAACAAAACACCTCTCATGAAAAACCTAAAACCCAAATGTGACAAAAGAATATAAGAATTGCCAAATTCTCAAATTTCAAAATGAAAAAAACTTCAAAATAAAAATCTTTCCATGTAAATTATATCCATTCAATATTGATGTTTGTTTCAAACATCAAAATACTTTATGCACATCGCTATAAAATTGTCCACATTTTCAAACTTGGATTTCTTCAAACAATATAATTATGTACAAGTTTATATTCATTTGCATGGTTAAAGAAAAAACAATGGAATTATGATTTCAATTTCTAAATATCCACAATGAATTCTAAGATGGTTGAAAAACTTTATTTTTTAGTACAAATGTGAATTTTTTTTTTAATGGTCTTTCATAAAGCCAACAAACTTTCATCCAATATAACTTGAGTTCATAGTAGAACATTAAATGTAATAAATTATTTTCAAAGCATAGCCTTTCGTGAGAGAGCCACTTGTTTCACTCTTTCTACCCCTCTTGTCCTATCACACACATACTCTCCTTCTCTCCTCTTTTCTATCATGCTACCGCACACTCCCCTCTTCCCTCTTTCTACCCTGATTATTCTCCCATAATCTCCCTCTCCTTTTTGCTACCCTTTTTTTTCTATCTTGGTACCACAAGCACCTTCCCTTTCTCTGTCTTTCTGCCCTACTTATCTTCACACACACACACTCTCCCTCTCTCCCTCTTTCTATTCCTTTTCCCTTTTTTCATGCTGTCACACACACCTCTTTCACAGGCACAAAAAGCA
>Ga0116227_10000628_pt1 | contig 70908 bp, 62 predicted proteins | sample S1TSphgellanicum_FD_89693 | JGI IMG/M metagenome (GOLD analysis project Ga0116227, IMG submission 89693) | Host-associated microbial communities from peat moss isolated from Minnesota, USA - S1T2_Fb - Sphagnum magellanicum MG | ecosystem: Host-associated > Plants > Peat moss > Unclassified... | reverse complement strand
TGAGGTGAGACGCGGCGAATTGGAGGGTTTGAGAGTGAGGGAGGGGGGGGGGCTGGGGGGGCGGGTGTGGGTGGGGTTTATGAGGATCACCATTAATTGCAACCAAAAGGATCACAAGCGACAACAACCAAGACCACAACTAAAAGGATCGCCAATAACTACATCTAAGACCATAACCAGGAGGATTGCCACTAACTACAACCAAGACCACAACTAGGAGGATCACCAATAACTACAACCAAGACCATGAATATAAAAATCACGATAACCAAAAGGGTTAGTAGCAACTGCAACCAAGAGGGAGGAAAAGGAAAATGATGATCAACATGAGGATCATAACCATGAGGGCCATGAATTGTTGCAAGCACAAGAGATGCAAGATTTGGACCACTAAGATCAATATCATGATGATCAGGACGGTCGTTAATAGTTGTAACCAAAAAAGAAGAAAAATAAATGATGATCAACATGAAGACCATGACCAGGAAGGTTATAAGCAATTGTAAGCACAAAAGATGCAAGCCTTGGACCACTGAGATCACGATCATGACAACCAAGATGGTCATTAGAAGTTGTAACCAAGAATGAGGAAAAGGAAGATGACGATCAACATGAGGATTGCAACTAGGAGGGTCACAAGTAATTGCAAAAAATGCAAACACAAGAGATGCAAAACTCAAACCACCAAGATCAAGATCACGATGACCAAGATGGTTGTTAGTAATTGCAATTAAGAAGGAGAAAAAAAACAATGATCAACATGAACATCGCGACCAAGAGGGTTGTGAGCAATTGGAAGCACAAAAGATGCAAAACTTGGACCACCAAGATCAAGATCACAATAACCAAGAGGGTTGCTAGCAGCTGCAACCAAGAGGGAAGAAAAGGAAGATGATGATCAACATGAAAACTGCGACCATGAGGGTTATGAACAGTTGCAAGAGATACAAACACAAGATATGCAAGACTTAGACCACCAAAATCAAAATCACAACAACCAAGAGAGTTGCTAACAATTACCACCAAGAGGGAAGAAAAGGAAGATGACAATCAACATGAGAACCATGACCACAAGGGTTATGAGCAGTTGCAAGAGATGCAAACACAAGAGATGCAAGACTCAAACCACCAAGATCAAGATCATAACAACTAGGATGGTCACTAATAGTTGCAACCAAAAGGGAAGAAAAGGAAAATGATGATTAACATGAGGACCACGACCAAGAAGGTCGTGAATAGCTGCAAGCACAAGAAATGCAAGATGACAACCACCAAGACCAAGACCACTAGCAATTGTAGCTAAAAGGGAACAAGCTTGAAATGCTTGAGTGTTAAACAATTTAGTTCAAAAGTTATATTGGTAGCATCGTGATCACCTAAGCTCCAAAGAGAGGAAAGCTCGGAAAATTTTGGTAAATGTAGCCATAGCAAGAGGCAATGGTGGCCAAGAGCAAGCAGTAACATTACGGTTTCACTTTCTCTTGCCCTGTCACTATTGATTGGAAAAATATATTTATTTTTAATCATGTCCGTTGAAACCAAAGATGAACATATTTGTGCCCTTTTTTGTTCATCCTTATGATGCATTCAATATTTGTGAAGAAGGTAGTAACATTTGGTCATGGATCATTGAGCATTTGCTCATGCATGAATATGATGATGCTCATGCGTTGCAAAGTGATCAAGGAATTTTCTTGTTGTGTTTTTGACCCCCCCATGCTAAAATATGCATAACTTTCTCATTTCTTGAACTTTTTTTATGATTCACATGCCTTTAGATGCGCAACTCTTAGCTCTACAACTTTTATTGGAGCTCTTGCTGCAATGGAACAACATCTAAGATGCATCAGTTCTCTGAACTCTTAAGTGTTCGCTCACTGGCTGTTCACCCTAATTTATATTGACAAGAGACAAAAAAAACCTTTAACAACCCTAAACGATTTGAAATTTTTGATCTTACCATAGCTAGTGCAAAAATCACTTATATCAAAGTGCACCTATATACAAATGATGGATACCACTAATTTTTTTTAATTAAAAACATTAAAAAAAGCTTATTTGGTAGAATTTGTGGAATTTAAAAATTACTGTGATTTTTTAAAAAATGAAATATTTTATGGAATGGTCACCAAGTTTTTTTCTTTTTCAATTTTATGATGTAGCCATACTGCCAATAATTCACAATAGGAATTAGCCAAATCTGGCGACTTTGATGCGTTTTTCTCACAAAAAGGTCCTTGTATAAGTCACACTGGAATTTTTTTTGGGTCACCAAGTGATGAAAATTTGTCCCCAAAAAAATAAAATGCTAGTCACCTTTACAACTAACTTGCTTCTTCATTAATGTTCAGTGACAGTTGGGCAAAAAAAGCTTCAGAGTTCATATAACTAGCAAAAAATAATAATTTGGCTCCAATGACACACTGACTCAGAGGCTCATCACTACTACTACGAAGGCAATCAATTATACCTTGTAACAACACTTCGGGTGAAGAAGCTCACAAGTCCTCCTGACAAAGATGGCATTATCTCACTTCACAACACTTTGGGTGAAGAAGCTCACGAGTCCTCCTGACAAAGATGGCATTTTCTCACTTCACATCACTCGGGTACTCTCAGTTCTCATGTGATACTTTTTTCTTTTTTCCTGCATCATCAACAAAGTGACAACTCACGAGTTGTAGCAAAAGGTCATAATTTGAAAGCAATTGCAAAGCACCAAAATCATGTGTCAGGTCTTCAGTAGGTTGATGATCCACAGGGGTGGACACACAATGGTGGCTTGCTTGAGTCTGTGAGTCCCTTTGTGATGTTTTATATTCACTCTATAGTAAACCCAAAGATTCAATTGTAGGGTATTGTCTAAGGAATGAGTCATTAGGGTAAACACATTCATGATCATCATCATCATCGAACACAAAAGTCAATAATCAAACACTTAAACCATACATATATATAGGTATATGATTTTCATGGGTATGGGTGCGTCAAGTGAAGGTCTAAAATGGCTCTTTGAACTTTGTAGACAATTGAGCGACAAGGGTTTTGTCACATTGTGTGCCTTGCCATTTACATTAAAAGGTATCTTAAGGTAAGGGAATAATTATGGAAACTCAAATATTTCACCATGCAAAAATATAGTCTTCAAGAAATCCTCTAAAAGAAACTAGAATCCTTCAAGAAATTATAACTCTATAACTAATCTCAAGTTTCCAACACAAGCCAAAATATCTTCTTTCAAAGATCTTCATATAAAAATAGACCTATTATTTATTATTACCTAGGGGCCAAAATCCCTTAAGCTACTATACTCTATAATGAATCTAAACACAATATCCTTAGACTTGGTAGGCAAGGCCAACAAAAGAAGAATTAGGAAAAGAATGAACATGTCCAAAAGGAAAAATGATTGAAAAAATGCAATAGACTCCATACAAGGGAATTTTTGGAAGGGAAGGGAACCGCAACTTTGCATACCAACAATTTCATTCCTATAAGGAGGCCTCCGTTACCACTAAACAAATGGGCCAGGACTTTACGGTATTGTAATCACCTATGATATATTTCCAAGGCAAACTTGACATGGGAGCCCAGCACTTGGCTATGTAGATTTTCTCCCCATTGGATTGTACCTCAGGTTATTGGTCCTTTGTGCACAATGGCTATACTCCATAACTCAGGTTATCAGCCCTCAGGTTAGTCAAGTTTGGAACAAAGGGCTTAAAATAGCAAGGTTGCCTGTAGGGACCCTAAACCTAAACCCTAAACCCTAAAAACCAAGCTATGTTAATTGTATAACCTCAAGTTATCATGCAATGAGTCAAAATAACAAGGTTCTCATAAGTGAGGGCCCGAAGCTATATTGGCTTTGGTGTTGTTGCTCCATCATCCACTTACCCCATAATGGCCCCACATCTACGGTGAAGGTAAGTCTAAGGCAATGCATAAATTGAATAGCCTCAAAGATCGAGATGATATGCTATAGTATGCATGAGCCATAGTTATGAATCTATATTGTTTCTTTGTCCGGGACTCATGCTCAAATTCCAAAGTGAAGGTTTTCAATTAAATGTGTTGGGAACATGCATGACTACACTTGTAGTAGCTAATCCAAATACACTTGGTAGGATGAATGTATGGGATACATTCGTTCATGATCAAACATGTGTTAACTAAAGGGCTATAGGATACATTCATTCACGGTTGAACATGTGTCGACTGAAGGGCTATGGATACATTCATTCATGGTTTGGATGTGTGTCCACTTGAAGGGCTTTTGAGTCCTTAGAGAAAGAACATGCAACCATAGGGCGGCCCCCAATTGTAGAGAGTTCAAAAATGCTAACTCCACACAACCGAACTTGTGCCCTAAGGATTCGAATGTGAGACCCATCCACACCCCGGACCCCAAAACGACACTCAATGATTTTTTGTGACAAAATTTGGGGATATAATTTTGGTCCTCATTTCATTGGTTAAGACATTTTTCCGTGATTTGTTAGGTAAAGATTGAGAAACCTTATTGGCCTCGGTCACTAGTGCATGTAGGCATTGTGATGAATTAATTAATTGTTGGATCTTCATTGTTTTTAGTGTACACTCAAAAAGATGGTGCTGATTTCATTGAGTTTGGTGTCAAAGCATGATACAAAACATGAATGAACATGGGAAAGGACAAGCTCATAAGATTCTATTTTCATGGAAGTTAAAATATCACAACATTCACTAGTAACCCCACATACATGTTGACAAGTAGGTATTTCGCCACTATTGTAGTGCCAAGGCATTTTACTTGTCACTTGCATGAATAGCCAAAAAATAGATGAATGGTAAAAAGATAAACATTTACATTGTATAATGTTCATGGGTTGTTCCATTATCATGCCTAAGCATGACTCACAACAGTAGATTTAGAAGGAGAGAAACAAATTTTATTTGGTTTTTGTTGATCAATTTTCATGCATGGTGTGTCAAGTATTTATGGTAGAATATTTAATTATCTATAATTATTTTTTCTTAGAAATCATTTCAATGTAAATGGAGTTTTAACTTTTTTGTATTTGGAGGTTTATTATCAAGGAGTTCCTTTTAAGTCTATATATTTTTAGTGTGAAGGTTTTTATGTGTGATTTTGTTGGTCGTTGATAGTATTAAGGTGCCAATTTAGTTGTGCACAACAGCCTACAAGTGCTATAGGCATGCAATGGGTTTAGGGTTTGTGCGGAGAAGAGCAACATCATGCCAAATATGTGGTGGAAATAGAAAAAAAAGGTAGTGTTCAAATGAAAAAGTAGAGACAAAATATGAAGAAGTTGAGAAAACAAAAGAGAAAAGTATTGATCAAATGAAATAGTTGAGACAAAACATGAAGAAGTTGAGAAAGCAAAAGAGAAAGGGATTGATCAAATGAAAAGAGTTAAGACCAAAAAAAAAATAGACCTATTATTACCTAGGGGCCAAACTCCCTTAAGCTACTATACTCTATAATGAATTTAAACACAATATCATTTCCTTGGTAGGCAAGGCCAACAACAAAAGATAGTCAAGCTATTACCACAACACAACACAATCTCATATCTCCAAGAGCAAACAAAACATGAGCTTTTTCAGACCACTCCTTTAGTGAGTACAATTGAAAATTGTTGATAGTGGATCTTGAGTTTAGATTTGCTTTGCCAAAGTTGCTTTTCTATTTGGACACACTTTGGACTCATTGGACAAAGTAAGTACTATTGGGGGGGGGGGGATCAAAGAACTATCGAGTTTGATGAAAGAACCCACGGTTTTCAAAGGTGGTTATTAGATGTTTTCAAAAATATTGGCAACCATGGTTTCTATATTAGTATTGGGTATTTGGATTTTCTAAGAACCATGAAAAGAAAATAAAGAACCACATTGATACCCGATTGAAGGTTTAGTGCAATTTTGAATACCCATCCAACATTGCTTTAAACAAAAGTCAACCGGCTTGATAAATTGTCCTGAACTTAAACCCTAAACCCAAGGTTCCATTTTGGTGCACATATCATGTAAACCCTACTACTATTTCTACCTCACCCATACCTAGGCAACTACCTCTATAAGTGGGTAAGTATCATAGGTAAGAAGGTAGGGAATGTAAGTGAGTACTAAGTAGGTAAGTAAGGCACTTGGTAGCTATTAGGCAGGTAGATGCATGTGGATGGTTACACCATATCTAATCACTATGGTTAGCTATGGTCATGTTCACTTGCCCGTGATAAAAAGAAACTCACAATCGAATAAAACCATAAAATGTATAACCAAATGCTCCGAAGAGAAATGAAAAAATCATAGAGATTGGTGGGGGTGTTGTACCCAATTGCATAAGCCCATGAGAGAAATGGTATGTTAGGTTATAATTTTGGGGCAAAAGAAATGTATCAAAAATAATAACAAATTGGCTCACAAGTGAATAATGGATGTTGATTTAAGCGTTGCTTCTAATAGTGGTACAATACTCATCTAAAATGGACTTTGAATCATGATCTTAGGCATTGTAACAATTTTATTTTTTAAAAAATATTTTATTTTATTTTCATTTTCATTTTTTAATTTTGCAAATGTGGTGATTTTGCTGAAAAAAAGAGAATCCCCAATTTTTCTCCCAAAATTTACCAAAATTTTGAAAGAAAAATTCACCACCAAAAAAATCACTGCATATGACTGGATTAATTAAGTGATGTTCTAAAATAACGAGATAATAAAATTGGTCACTAAATCGACTCTTTAAAATTGGTCACGTTTGGACTTGTGCAAGTCGGGCATGTTTATAAAAATTCAAATTATAAAAATCTATAAACGCTTTCAGACTCAATTTCAAGCCACAATTTTCAAGTTTTTGCCACATGCAAGTGAGTTTATGAATATTCAAATCAATAAGAGTATTCAATTGCTTTTAAACCTAATTTCAAGCCACAATTTCAAGTTTTTAAAATTTTCAAGTGTGTTTGAAAATAAAAGTATTGTCCTAGGTCCCTTACTTTTTGGAATGGCTCCACATGGGGCCCCTTGCCCTACATTGTAAAATGTGAGTTGGGCCCCAAGTGATTCCACGGCTTATACTTTTTTTTTTTTTTTTTATTTCTTAAATTTAAAATTTTAAAAATTAATTTATTTGTAAATATCCTTTCCAAAATTTGAAAATACCACTCAACTATTTTTTATCCTCATAACTTCCCCTAAAAAATATTGGTTGTGTCAAAAAATTCAATCATCCATGTCTAAAGGGCCTCACACATCATTGTGTACAATGTGGGTTTAAGACAATGGGTAGTTGGCAAACATCCAAAGTAAAAAAACTTTCTAAGTTTGTAAAGATCATTGTTTTTTTCTTTAAAAAAAAAGAAGAAAATTTAGTGACATTTAACCAAAAAGAAAATTAGCAAAATTATTCCAATTTGCACTAGAAAAGAAAAAAATTCCCCAAAATTTCCCAATTTCTTTGTCAAAAAACGGCAAATTTTTGCCAGAGAAAAAAAAACTGGTAAACAACTGCCAAAGAATTTCTATACAGGTTTTATTGGTTCTTCTTATTGGGAAAAATATGCTCTTTTTGGTGTAGAATTTGAGCGTAAATTTTTTGCAACAAACTTGAGTGAATGTGTGAGTGACATCTAGAGTATTATATGTACATATGATGATGCATGGGAGGGTGGAGCATGCCTCCTTGTAAGAGTAAGATCCCTCCCATACTTGAGGATTTGGTGTATGTACTATCAACCCTCCCCCTCCTATGTCTCATGATCTATGTCTTATGATCTATGTATGTCTAGGATCATGATAATCTTTGTCTTGTGCTTTACACCGGGTAAAAATCATAGGTGAGGGTTATTTCTCAAAATGTGAGATTGGACTCAACTATCGCGCCTCATCCTAGGCCCCTAAAATGTGTTGTCTTCAAAATTTCAAGACTTAATTTGTTTAAATTCATACTCATGTCATACAATTTTGTGTACTATAAGAGCATCTTCAGGAGTGCTCAATATGTGACTGTTGCAGAAATAATTCTCACATCCAAGTTTAGTTAATTATCCTTTTCCAACCCCACACATGGAACTAGGATTGCAAATAGGTGGGAGACTACTAATAGCACCCAGCTACACCAACCAAACCATCTAGTCAATCAACACAGGTGTTACACTTGGTTGTGCGATTTACCAGCCTCAGCAAACAAAAACTCTGCAAAAACACTGGGCTGAAACCATTTTGCTGAGCCAAACTGGCATGTTTTGTCATTTTTTAATCCAATGTACTACATTCGCAGGGTCACATACTGAGCACTGGTGACGTTTCTCTGATAGCATCTCCAGCGCTGACTCAGCATGAAAATGTTTCTCACATCCAAGTTTAGTTATCTACTTTTTTTGGTCAGGCCACTCTTTTAAATTGAAACAGGGATTGCAAATAGGCGGGGGACTACTAATAGCAAACCACCTAATCAAACACAGAGAGCAGAAGTCAATACTCAATACTCTCTGTGCAGATGCACGCCTTTCCTGCACATCGTACCAGCCACCAGAAACTGTGCAATTAGCTGAGCCACAACCAATTTCCTGAGCCAAACCAGTATGTTTTGACTTTTCTTCATCCAATTTCAAGCTTTGGGGTATTAGAATTTCATGTTGCCAAGGGGGTACCTGAGTAATGATCAATACAAGCTAGTACAATTGGGGACTGACGATGTGGGGAATAGTGAAAGAGGTCTGCCCTACAGGGAGATATTTTGCAGAACAGAATGCCCACCCATGAAGTCATATATGTCATAAATACATGAGTCCAAGCACCTTGAAGTGCACAATCCAACAAAGACTCCAATTGGGAAAACCAAAATTTCCAAGGTAATGTAAAATTGACATAAATTAAACCAATGAATTGAACTAGTTCAAAAATTGTCCAAATTCAATTGAATGGAGATAAACCTCTAGAGATTTTCATTACCTACCTCTGACAATTTTTTATCAGAAAAACAAAATTTATCACTACTAAAATTCATGAAACAAACAAGATTGATACTATGGAGTAAGAAAGAAGGTTGCCCTTACTAGCTCCAAGTCATAACATGATCCCTCCCACTCTCCAAAGTAGGTGTAATGCACTCGTTAGCAAGCATTTTTGTTTCGCAAAACACCCCAGGGCACCAAGTGGGTCAGTAAAATGGGCACTCCTGGTGGGAGGGCGCAACGTGCTGGCATGCGCCTTGCTCATTACGCCTAGTAATGCCCTAGCACCAAGACATTATGTCCTAGACCTTGGGTCTCCACTCCGAGTTCACAAGTTTAGGTGTAGGTGTAATATCCAGTGTCGTGCAAGTATTAGAATGTACTACATATACCCGCCAATTATCAGCCCAAGTATATACCCACTTACTCAGCAAGGGTGAATAAATCAAAGCCCCGGTTGTGGTATATAACCTTGGTTCTCAATTTTCTTGAAATTTTCAAATAACCACGATTCTAACCGCCAGTTCTTCCAAGAAAACTGTTGATTCTTTGAGGTTTTTGAAATAACTGGAATTGACGGAACCAGAACCGACGGTTCTTTGATTCCAAATTTTTTGAAGAACTGGAATGATCAATTATTTTAAAAATTTAAGTAATGGCACAACACTGGTACTATTCTTTCTCCTTTCTAGGAAGAATATTTCGAATATAATAGAGTTGTCTGTAAAGTCAAGCGATTAGGGGGCGAGAACGGCCAGTTTCGGCATAACAGGGCATCAAACGCGTAACTGGGAATGAAAGTTTTACAAATGGAAAATAACTAGGACCCAAACTAGTTTTCCCGCCGATTTTGGTGGTAAACTGAGTTTCATCCTCTGTTTCCTTTTTCATTAGCGCCTATTTTCACTGCTGCTACATATATTTTCACTGCTCCTACCTGTACAACCACTATAATTACTCTCAAACCTTGTGCATTAAATGCTGAGTTTTAGAGTTTCATACCCAGATTTAATAAAATTGCTCCGAGTGCTGGATACATGTGAACTTAAAAGTCAGACACTAAAATTAGTTCATAGACTCGTTGCTATACAGAGTCCAATAGTTGATCCGTTCTTGGTTCATGTTCTAGAGCTTTGGAGCCGAGTCAAATTTAGGGGCATCAACGGCCTCCCTACCACCCTTAGGACTAGAGCATGCAAAGTAGAGCAAAGTTAGGCTGACAAATGCACTCAACATGGGCCCATGCAGCTGAATTATTACTATCCATTCATGCTCTTGCGAGAAAGAAACATAGTTTCCGGAAAATGCGTTTTCCATGCACCGTCCACTTGAAGTCAAAATGCTTGTTTTATTATTTCCTTCATAGTGTTATGACGATGGGGGGTGGATCGGGTGTGTTCATTTGTTGAGCTTGGAACCACGTCTACGTCTGTTGGGTGTAAAAATTTTCATTTTCGACAAGTCAAACTACGAAGGTTCGAATGGCTTGCAAGGTGGCCCTCGAACGGCAACTCTCGGGTGTAAAAGTTTTCATTTCGGAAGGTGGTCCTCGAAAGGCAACTCTCGGGTGTTAAAAGTTTTCATTTCGGAAGGTGGTCCTGGAGCCCATAATTCTTGGATTTTAAAAAGTTTTCATTTTCGACAAGTCAAATTACGAAGGTTCGAGCTACTTGGAAGGTGACGTATTGGGTGCAAAAGTTTTTCATTTTGCAAGGTGGCCCTAAGTAAGAGCCACAACTCTCGGTTGGGTGTTAAAAAGTTTTCATTCTCAACGAGTCAAACCATGATGAAGGTTCGAGCTACTTGGAGGAGGGCGGAAATAGAGCCACAACTCTCTCGGGTATCAAAGTTTTCTTTAAATGATGAAGGAAGGTTCAGGGCTGGATGATGAGGGCGTTTACATTTGGCCGGACCGGAATGCAAGGTTTCCCAGCCATTGGTTTAGTACGAAAGGTGTAGTAGTATATACGATATGAGAGCTTGGCCAATCGGTTGTTAGGGCATAACCGCAAGTGATGAATTATAACCCACATCCATCCGGCCAACCAAGCAATTGGAATGTGAGTTGCCTATTGACAATAACCCAATTGTTAGAAAGAGACAAAAAAACTAAAAGAGAAAAGAATTGTGAGTAAGCATCTCTAAAAGGGAGTATGGAGTGTGGTGCTTGTTGTGGGGGGAAAGGGGATGATTGAGAGGGAATAATGTAAAAAAAGCACCCAAGATTATTAGAATAAGCATTAGTGGTGATGAAAATCACATTTTTAGACTTTTTAATATTTTATTTTATTTTTAATTTAAGACAAGAAAAATTGAAACTCGACCCAAATTGAAGCTCATTTTTAATTGCCCAATTGCAATTATTTATTATATATATTTAATAAGAATTCCATGCCACAATTTCTTTGCAAATAATTTTGCCTTGCTTGATTGCTGTAGAGTCAAACACTCTAGAGTTGAGATTGGGAGTGTTTTTGCCTTCATTTCCATGCCAAGTTCTAGCAAGATTCTTCTATAAGTCAAAATCTTGACAAAACCTTGAAATTCACCTTTTCTTGAGAGCTTCCTTTCCTTTTGGAAAATGTCTTCATTGGGTTAGCCTAATAGAGACACTAGGTGCGGGGTAAAGCCCCAAGGTGAGGGGGCATTCTCAACATAAGGGGCCTAGGTAGTAGGACATGGTCATAGCCAAGTCTAGTCCCCTATTTGGTTTAATGTCCTCAACCTTAGGGATTTACCCATCATAAAGAGTGACACAAATATTACCATGAACCATAAGGCACCCATCATAAGGAACCTTTGAGAAATATTCTAGTGTAAAATGTCCTTCTTTCACTCCCTTACCCTTTCACCTTTAACTCTTTATTTCAATTTAAAACCTTGTTGTTCAAAAAATGAAAGAATTCTAATAGCTTGCATTTGGCTCAATTGTGGTATGTATTTTTTTTAAAAGTGTTTTACATACTATGTTTGAGCATGTTCCACCTAGGAATGGAAGAAGCTTGGTAGGGCAAATTGCCATTTCACTAAGGGTGGTAATGGTTCTATATCAAGGCTTGTTCCACAACATAACTAGTTTTTTTAGTTGACAATTCAAATTTCAAGCACATCTCATTTGGTGGTGGTTAAAAGTCCAAAAAGTCCCATGCAAATAGGACTTTCCTTGCATAAATGTCTTTACAAATTTTGTTCAACGAGGTGTTATATAAAAGTCCTTTCAGTCTTAAGCAAAGCTTCCCACTCCCTAAAGGTGGATTCACATAGAGGTGGTGTGTATCTATGAAAGAAGGTTGTTTGTTTTGTTTTGTAGTTATGAGATCCATCGAACCATGATGCTTCAGATAGTATTATTGGTGTCGTTGGAAAGCTCTCAACAAGGTGCATGGGCTTGGTTCCATGGCGTTTGGACTTGCGGTGCAAAAGTTCTTGAATGTTCAATGATTTCTTCATTGAAAATTAAATTAAATTGTAGCTGAAATTTTTGGAAAATTTGGAATGTGCCTTTGATGTTCTTGGAAAGATGTTGATGAGCCGGATTTAATGGAATTTATTTGGTAAGATTTGGATTCAAAATGTGAAAGAGATTGATTTTTAAGTGATTTCTGGTGCTGAAAATTCAAATAAATTCCAAAGAACTAAATAATTTATCCCTAGGAATAACTAGGTACCTTCGATTGTCATAGATTTGACTTCAAGTTAAGATGCAAAAATAAGGTTAGTTTGATCCCTTGATTTCCAAAAGATTAAAAAAAACCCCCTTGCTTTCTCAAAGAAACTCTAATATTGTTCTCCACATTTTTTGAAGTTTTGAACCATTGTCTTGCAAAACAATTTCATCATTTCTCTGCATTGTTTTTGCAATGTAATTTTTCAATATCATACCCACAATTAATAATTTTTGAAATAATTAATTTTTGGAAAAATAAAGTTTGATAGCCCCATATATGAATACTTCAAAAGTTTGACAATAATTAATAAGTAGTTGAGTCTTCTATTTATTGGCCTTGCCTACCAAGGCAAAGGATGTTGTGTTTATAGATTCATTATAGAGTATAGCAGCTTAAGGGATTTTGGGCCCCTAGGTAATAATCATAGGTCTATTTTCATATGAAGATTTTTGAAAGATGATATTTTAGCTTGTGTTGAAACTTGAGATTAGTTATAGAGTTATAATATCTTGAAGGATTTTGGTTTCTTTTAGACAACTTTTTAAGATTAAATTTTTGGATGGTGAAATGTTTGATTTTCCATAATTCTTCTTTTGCCTTAAGATACTTCTTAATGAAAATGGCAAGGCCATAGTGTGACACACCCCGTGTTAACGATGTTCTTGATAGCATGCTTATTAGTGAGATATTTCAATGATTTGGATTGTCCCTTACACCGGGAAAGTCTTGAGTTCAATTCCTTGAAATTCTGCCAGTGTAAGCTCAAGAATTTTCATTGTTTTTACAAGCTTTCTTGAGGATTGATTAGTGCTAAATATCAATCATACTTATGGTATAGTTGAAGGGATGAAAAGTTATGAAGGTCATGATTTAGTTGAATGCATCTACAGTGTTGAAATTTTGCACCCTAGGTTTAAACAACTCAACGTGGTTTAAACATTCCATTATATTTTTAAAAATTATCCCCTTTTGTGATTTAGCACATTGGTTAATTTATTTCTTATATTTTAATCATTTTAACCCCCAAATCAAGAGAGGATTAAATGGAATCAAAATCTCCTTCCTAACACCCTTGGTATGAATTGAGCTTAAGAGACTTATGCAAAAGGTGTAATGGGTCTCAATTATGTTTCAAGTTTATTTTTGCAATATGTTATAACAAAACGTGTCCTTGTATGCCAAGTGATTTCATTAGAGATGTTGAGTGAATTCATTGGTCATAATGAAGTGGACCTAGTGAGAAAACAATGAATTCACTAGCCTAATGAATTGCACCCACATTTTGTAACTACCAAATTTATTAAAAAAAAAAAAAAATCAATTTTACAGAACCGGTCAATTTTTTGAAATCTCAGAAAAAAAATTTATTCCCATAGCACTTGAAATGGATTCGACATTAATTAAATTATTTTTTGAGTTGCCAATATTTCAGAAAAATGAAATACATGTTGCCAAAAGTTTTGGAAACTCAAATGAGGCACTATGGCAATGGCTTTCATGACAAAGTAGTTTTGAGGTTCGGATAGGAGGAGCATGTGCAAAACTACTTGACATGATGCCATAGTGCAATAGGTTTTGATGCTCTATGGACAGCTTGGGTAAATATCCCTTCATTATTAATACCCAAGCTGTCCTATTTCTAACCTAAGGCCCGCTTTACCCTACGAGTCAAGGCTGAAAAAAAATTGGCAGTGTATTTGTAGGCCACTTTACACTTAGATATTACCATACCCATTGTGCTTTGCATTAATTATTAGATGAGGTGCCTTTGAAGCTCAATTTTTAATTTTTTTTTGCAATGAGAGCCAATTTGATTGGTCCATCACTCAAAAAAAATGAAACTAGGGAGGCTCCCCAAAATAAAAAGGTTCTACTTTAAAGCATAGAGTTCCTCCCCTTTGGCCACCTATATAGGTGAAAGGAGGACAACATTTGCCAAAGCATATGGGATAAAAGTGAGGTGCTATTGGGAACTCTTTGGGGAACATGTCGGGAACTTGGGAACTCTTTGGGGAACATGTCAGGAACTTGGGAACTCTTTGGGGGAACATGTCGGGAACTTGGGAACTCTTTGCTTTGACCCATCACCTACACCGGAGTAAGGACCCACATGAGGTGAAGCCGAGTGCAAAACATTGCAGCTGTGTGGTGGTGGTGGTGGTGTGGCATTGACAAGATGGGAAGTGGGCTTCACAATTTATGTAGTGTCTGCATGAGAAATGGATGAATGTTTTCATCCTGTACCTTGACATGCCATTACACATCAATAAAAATTTAAAAAAAAAAAAAAAAAAACTAGGTTATTACAAGACTTGTGCAATGTGAATGAGGGCTCAGCTACAAGCATCATTCTTTGCCTATGGATTGCACCCCAATATTGTCTCCTTCTTGGGAAGGGCCAAAAGGAAAATAACAAAGAATCCCCAAAGCACAAAAAGAACACCCTGAGCTTCTTCTAGTGCATTAGTAGCTCAGGGGGTTTCTTTAAGCTGACACCTGATGAGGAGAGAGGGGGGGATAGCGGCGGCAGGGCTATTTTAACGGGGCGAGAACAGTCAGTTTCAACATAATAGGGCATCAAACACGTAACTGGGAATGAAAATTTTACAAAACGAAATAACTAAGACCCAGACTAGTTTTTCCAGCAATTTTGATAGTAAACTGAGTTTCATAGTGACTTTCCCTGAGCGCCTTCGCTGCTGCTAGTACCTTGGCCATTTCAACACATGTCTGCCCAATAATCAATTATTTTGAAAAATTCATTTCAACAAATAAAATATTCCAAAATATTCACTATTACCCTTTAAAATATTTTTTGATCTAGAAAAAATAAAAATTGAAAATTTCAACATTTTTTGAAAATAATACAATTAATATATGAATTGGCCAAGGTTCTAAGGGTATATTTTCATTGCTCCTACCTGTACGACTACTATAATTAGTCTCGAACCTTGTGCATTATATTCTGAGTTACAGCATTTCGTACTGAGATTTAATAAAATTTATTTACTTTGTGGATACCACTGAAAGAGGGGATAGGGGGTGAAAGCAGGCCCAAAGACAGGGTGAAGACAGGATGACTTTACTGATAACTCTATTGCAAGGAGAAATGAAAGTCGCCAAATTATGTATTTCAATCATATTTACTTAAATATTGCACCTCCATGTTAGTGTAGGTAGATGATTCAATTTATATGTTTGGGATAATTTTCTATGGAAATTTTCTAACAAAAAAAGATTGTGGTCAGGTTTATTTATTTTTTATTATTTAATTTTTGTAAAAAAATCTGAAGTAGGTCCATTGACAAGTAGATTTAGCATTAAATGGCAATTTTATTTTTTACAAAGTTGTATATTTCCAGAAATCGTGCTATAAGGGGCAACTAAGGTAGTGCCTAGGTCCAATTGTGGCAATTCCAAAAACTTAAAAACCATCAATTTCTCACTTTTTAAAAATTAATGATCTTTTTTTTTTCCAAGTTGCAAAAATTCACCAATTATAAAATTCTTTTTGTGTATCAAAATGAATGTTGCAAAGAACATACATATTTTTCATTGAAATGTGGAACGCACATAGAAGGCAAGGTACCATAGAATCAATGTTGAATAATGTATTCATCTATTGTCATTAGGCTTTCAGCTAATGTCTATTTGAAACACTAGTAATCCTCATTGTGAACTTGTTCTTCACATTTCCACATCCTACTTGATAAGCTTGTTCATGACTTTTTAAATGTGTAATTGTTGATACATCATTTCATGGGTCATCAACTAAAATGGTGAAATTCAATGTGGAGAACCACTCTAGAAAATTGAATGTTATATTAATGAAAATTTCAATGGAAGGATGATACTATTTGATGAAATGTGAGTTCCATGTTTGAACCTTGGATCACTTGTGGTTATTTTATGAATATTATATTTAAATCAAATAGAGGAAATGAGATAATGAATGACTAGCTAGTGGAAGAAAGGAGAAGATTGCTTATAGTAAGCCATAAAAAAACAAACAACCATTTTTAAAGTGATTCATTAGGGATAATAAGTTCCCAAACCCTCCTATTTGATTATCCCTTTCGATGTTGCAATCATTTAATCCTAGTTGTCCTAGTGATTTTTGAAGATCAATGTAATAAAATAATGTTAGCAAATTCTTGTTTTTGGATTCACATTACAAGCTATTAACTATGATTATCACCTTCAAATTTACTTTTTAATGCGAAGAACTATTCATAATGCCAAAAACAAATGACAATAAAAAGGGCAAATTATAATTACAAAGAAAATTTGACAACCCATTGACCCTTGATCCAATGCTCCATAGTGACGTGAAAATAGTGTGTGCTTCATTTTTTCATATCAATATTTCCACTCAACACACAACCATTTGGTGAAAACAAATCTCAAATCACTTTTGAGCTAAATTCTTCCTTTATTAATTTCATACACAAACCAAACGTGGAACTTTGCTACCATTTTGCATCATAAAAATTATCAACTATTTCCAATGAGTTGAAAAAGTTGCACCCTACATTTAAATGGAATTCATCATTATGTGAAGAACAACAATTCAATTTGTGTAAGATATTTCCCAAGGAGTGCGGCATTGCACCACCTCAAGGTGGAGACAACCGGGCACTTATTTCAAGAGCACTTCACTCCAAGGGCATTACTTAGCATAAAGACCTACAAGACCTTTTTTTTCGCATACCATAAGAGTAAAAGGCTTGATGCATGACCCTTTCCATTTGTTGACATGGTCTAGTCATTCCTATGCCACAAACTTCCATCAAATTTCACCTAAATCTAGGTTTAACAAGTAGAACATGACCAACACATGATGAGCTACACCTTCCTACAATATGATATTATGTTGAATCATATCTTCAAGGTTAAATACGTACTCACACAAACACGAGAAAAATAATTGGTCAATTCTTCCTTTAAAGTTTCATGTGACACAATCCAAAACATGATTTTCATGAAGAACCACAAATCTCACTTGCAAGTGGTGCTCTTTATAAATTAAATTCTTATGTTAAAATTTGACAAAGTGGAAGCCATTTCTACCATAATAACACTATTCTTGTGATTGGATTATGTACCTTCATGTTAAAATAGTAACATCATTATTGTCAACGAAGATAAAAAATAAAATATAAGGCCAAATATTATTAATTATATCATCGATTTATGATTGCAATAGCAAGAGGGGGTGGGCCTACTCTTGGCAAGTCCAAATGAATCCTTTCATGTTGTTATATGCCCCCCTCTACATGTATTTGGACAATTGAACTAGGAAACTCTATTGAAATTGAGATGATGTTGTTAGTTTTGTACTCATGTTTGACAACACAAAGTGCCAAACTTCTTTGTATCTTTGTGTGTGTATATATATATCTCTTCAAAGGAGCATGCCATGCTAACACACATCCGACGAAGTTAAGAATTTTGTGCAACACCTTTTTTGCATTGACATAATGCACCTATAAACATTTCCTAATGTATTTGTAGGGAGCCTTATTCAATGGAAATTTTCCTCCATAGAAGGTAATGTGGGATGTAAAACGATTTTTTAAAAATGCCTTGTCTCTTTTTTTCAACTATTTCTCATGGGAAAATTGAAAAAAAAACAATTCAGCTGAGGTGCTTTGCATCAAATAACGCCTTTGCTTAAAGGGTGTTACCCTACTCCACTTAGTCATCAAACTCACAAATCCACAATTTCTTGCATAAACTTTTTCATCAACCCATTAAAGCATATTCGTTTTATATCATTTTTTTCATCAATATAGGTCACTAAACCACTACTACTAAGCACAAAACCCTAAACCCTAAACCCTTTCAAAACTCATCACCCATAGCCCCCTTAACCACAGGTTTGCAACTTGCCATAGTTCAAAAAAGAACTTTAAAAAAACCATTGTTGGGCGGGTACCTAGTTTGGCCCGTTAGAATCGTCAATTCGAGTTTTGGTTAGTAAAATCAAATGAGAGTCAGGTCTGATTTTTGGAACTAGTTATAGAACCAAAACCAATTTATTTATTTATTTATTTATATTTATATATTTATAAAAATTTTGAAGAACCAGATTCGGAACCAGATTCCTTGTATGTGTGAAAACAAAACCAATATGTTTGATTTTTTTTTGAAAAAAGAATACTGAAATTAGGGGTTACTAAAGGGCAGTTCAGCCAGTGGTTAAACCAGCAGTTAACCACTGGTTCCAGTCTGGGTTACCGAGAACTGGACCTGGACGAGGTCTTCTTTTCCGAGTTGGAACCAAAACCGAAACTGGAATTTTTTTAAATTAATTCTTTTTTTTTAAAACCCCAAAACCAGAATTTATTTTTTAAAAACCGAAATCAATCTAATTCATTTTCTTAGAACTCTTTATAAAAGTCAAGAACTGCCCAACACTAGAAGCTAAAAAATAAATAATTAAATTATTTTTTTATTAAAAAAAAACCCACCTCCATTCTTCCCCCAAAAAAACTAGTCCTCTAGGTTTTGGACATACCTAGGTATGCAATATTGCCAAAAAGAAAACTCTTTTTCTTTTTGGCAATATTGCATACCTAGGTATGTCCATTAAATTAAATTAAATTAAGTTACTTTGTCCTTTTCCACCCCCACACATACCCCCCTCTCTTCCATCCGTTGAAGAGGGTTACGAAAATAATGAAGAGAAAACAGAGACAAAAGAAAGGAGCCAGAAGTGGTGTGCGCGTGACATTGGCAATGTGTCTCGGGGCTCGCACTCTCTTCTTCGTGACTCCCGACTCCCTTCTCTTCTCTCTCTCTCTCTCTCTCTCTCTCTCTCTCTCTCTCGCTTTCATAATTTTGTACCACTCCCTTATTATTATCTCCATGATCTCCATGATCTCCTCTCCTCTCCTCTCCTGGCAAGCGAAGCTCTCAAGACGTGTTTCTATGATCGATCGAATTCGTCAAGAGGTATAAGAAGTACTTCTTCTAGTGCCACTGTGTCCCTGTAGCAAGAAACAAAGGCCTTATATCAATGGCTTTCCATTAGGTTCCTTCCTTCAAGTGATCACAAGGGGAAAAGACCCCCTTTCAGTAGTAGGTAGTTGAATTCTCTGGAATTGTTCTTCTTTTTTCTGCTTCGATTTTTGTTTGTTTGTTTGTTTGTTTGTTGTATGTAATGTAGTAGTTTCAGAGAAGAAAGAAAGTGAGAAGAAAGAGAGCAAATGTGCTACCAAATTTGTTTTCTCCCTTGTTTAGTTGATTTTCTTTTTTGTAGTACCTAGTTTCAGAGCTTTTGTTTTTGGGCTAAAGGAGACGTTGATCGAGAAACGTAGATTTGTGTCTGAATTTGTGTAAGAGTTTTGTGTGTGTGTGTGTGTGTGTGTGTGTGTGTGTTTTTGTGGCTTCTGAAAGGTTTTTCTTTTTTTGTTGTTGTCTTGTGTCAGAGGAGAGTGGGCTTGGTTTTGAATCTCTTTCTGAAAACCGTGTTTTTGGAGCTTCCCAGTGTTTAAATGGACTTGTGACGAATTCCGAAGGTCCCAGAGCTCTTTAGATTCACTGGATTACCTTGTCCTGCGTCTAGCGATGATCTGTGGCCACCGGAGCAGCCTGCAGCCAAGAAGTTGAAGAAGAAGAAGAAGAAGAAGAAGAAGAAGCAGCAGCAGCAGCAGCAGTAGATCAAGTGAATATTTCTGGTTTTGCAACATGTCTGTTTACGACTGAGGATGGCGGCCTTGAGGAGGAGGAGGAGGAGGAGCCAGACTTCGCAAATTTCGTGATTTCGGGCTGAATTCTCGGTGAGCAGGAAGGGTGGTTGCGGGGAGGACAGGAGGTGGCAACAAGAGGAAACAGTGAAGAATGGAGGAAAGAGGCTTGCTTGGACAAGGATTGTATTAGACAGTGGAGTAACGATCTGGTTCACAATTCTTCTTTTGGGTAGAAACCTTTGATAGAATGAACCACCCATGTAGGGTGATCTGTCTTTAGATTGAGACATTGGGTCCAGGAGCAGCAGCATCAAGCAGGCAGGTCATCGGTCTTTAAATTGAGACATTGAGTCGAGGAGCAGCAGCATCAAGCCAGCAGGTCATCTGTCTTCAGATTGAGACGATAAGTCCAGGAGCAGCAGCATCAACCCAGCAGGTGATCTGTCGTTAGATTGAGACATTGGATCCAGGAGCAACAGCAGCAGCATGAAGCAGGCATTGAATCGAGCTGCCAAGGAGACACAAATTCCAGACCTATAGTGTACAGAAGAAAAGCCTGCTGAAAAAATTAATGGCCTCTTTCTTCTTCTTCTGAGTTTTGTCTAGAGCAGTGGAAAGGTCTTGGGGCAATGCACAGAAGAAGAACAGGTGTGGGTGCTCTCAAGTGTTGAAAGGAAAGCCTAATATGGAAGCTGGAAAGTGAAGGTGTGTCAGTTGCTGCAGAAGGTGTCTTCAAGATATGAGGTATAATCTTTGCACACTGAAATCCTTGTACACCTCTCATTAGCTGCAATGCAAACCAAATGTAAGAGGAGACTGGAGTTAGGTCTATATATTTTGGAAGCCTTCTTGATGGGTTGTACATAGTCAATGCTTTTGGGACTTCAGTTTGAATTATCCATCTCTTGTGTGAGGGTTTTGAGACTACCTCTTGTAAAATATTCCTGGAATGTATACATACTATGTTGAGTTTTTCAGACACAAATGATGTCCAGTGCTGGAAGTGATTTTCAGTGAGCAGATCTCAACTTATGAAGTGCTTGCATCATCACCTGTGGATGCCCAGTTGTCTCCATGTTGCTGCAACTAGTGTTTTACTGCTCCTCAATCTTGAGCTTGTTGCTGTTGATGATTTTGATGTTTTTTTTCTCACACATAATTATTGTGGGACTGAGGAGCAATATTGTAGTTCACTTCCTTGGATATGAATCATTTTGCAATCCCCAAGTGATTCACAGTTTTGGTTGCGGATGTTGGATAATCCATTGTGCTGTTGCTCAGTATTCAAACATGAGACATGTGATGCTCATCTGGTTTGTTATTCACTAGGCAGAAAGAAATTTACTATTTTGTGTTTGATTGTATATTTCAGATGTGGAACTCAAATAGGCTTTCTTATGAGGACCTCATTCTTAGCTTTGGACTTATATCCCAGTCATAGGCAGCAGACTGTCATAAATTAGCCCATTGAAATGGAATTGATGTTTTTTGTTTGCAGTACCCACCTGAACTGTGAGCCAGAGTTTCTCAGTTGACTCATCTTCATGGCAGACTCTGGTGGTACAGTCTCATTCTCATTCCAAATTCAGATTCTTATGGTTGATACCTAGTTTCTCTCTGCTGTCAGGATGGATTATGAACTGCTGAAATGGTGGTGCAAGTGGAAGAAGGATTATGATATGACTTAGAATGTAATAAGCAATCTCCCATTGAAGCAACAAATGATATGACATTTGTTAGCTGGTAGTTACTTCCATGATTCATATGGTGGTGCATTCTATTCTATCACCATATGCTTGTAACCCTGGTCATGCTGTTGAAGCTTGTTTTTTCTGGTTTCTGTGAAACAGGGTATGAGGTATATCAGGCAGGGATGGACATTGCAGCACCACATAGTCTGGTCCAGAGTCCTGTTGGCAAGCCTGCCCAGGTAGCAGCACCCTCCCTCCTCATTATCTCGTCTCTCCTAAGTACTGGAGTTTTTTTTTGGCAGATTGGGTCTTTGAGTGAACAACTGTGAAGTCCAGTCCAAGTTCCTCTGAAGAGTATCTTGTAGATGTATCGTGTGTTTCAGAGGGTCATGACATTGTCAATCGTATGCAGGCAGTCTGTGAGTTCCTTAGTACCTACTTCTCATCCACCTCAAATGGGTCTAACTGAAAGGTTGTGAGCCCTTCTTGCAGCTACATGGAGAATTATGTGGACTGTTGGATGCTTTTGTGAAGCGTTTGCAAGCCTTGGGGCCTGCACTGGATGTGGAACGTACCCACTTTCAGAAGTCAGGTGTCCAAGCTCTCTGTGCACTGCAGCTGGCCATTGCCAAGGCTCGTTCCCTCCTCAATTACTGTGCAGATTCCAGCAAGCTCTACCTGGTAGACTTTATATCACTGTTTCCCAGTCTCTATGGATCTCTGAGCTGTTCACATGATGATCCTATAAGGCATCAGTGACATCATAGGACATAATATTGTCCACTATAGGATGTGGACTATCTTCAAAGCAACACTGGTTTCTTTTTCTTTGCATGATTTCCTTATTCATAGATCATTTGTCCACTTTCTGCTTGTAAAGTTGCAATTGATGATTACACAGTTCTTGATAGTGATCTCTTGAGTTGCTTAACTGCAGGCAATCAAGGGGGAGACTATGCTCTCACAATTTCATGAAGTGAAAAAAGGGTTGGAGGCTAGTCTCAGATGGATTTCAGTTCTGGTTTCCCAGGACCTTGGTGCTCAGGTTTGTCCCTTGGAGTTTCCCTGTGCTTTTTCTTCTGGGAAGTAAACAAGACCAACAAGAAAACAAAGGAAAGAAGTGAGAGTCCAGGCAGAAAGAAAAGAGAGGAAATAAAGCAATGTACACAAGGATGAAAGTGGAGATGGAAATCAACTGACACACAACTATCTGTGCAGATTTCAGAGATTCAAGTGGAGTTGAGTCAAACTCATTTCCAGCTGGATCCCATTGAGAAGCAAATTGGAGCAGACATCATTTCTTTGCTACTGCAGAAACAGAAAGGAGCACAATATGAGAACCCTCAGGCAGAGCAGGAGACATTCAGTCAGGTGGCCATCCAGCTGGGCTTGGTCACTGCTGATGCTATCCTGGTTGAAAAGCATGCCCTTAAGAGGCTTCTTGATAAAGCCCGGTATGAAGAAGACAGTAGGAAAGAAGCAGTTTCACTCCACATATTGCAGTTAATGAAGAAATATAACAACGTTTTGCGAATGGAAAATGCCTTGCAAGTGGCAGGAGAATCTACAAGGTGGCCTGTTTCAGATCGGGGCTGGGGATCATCCAGCAAGCTCTTGGTTGGGGAAGGAATAGATGGTCAGGCATCCCCTTCCTTCCAATCCTACCTTCATTGTGCTGAATGTCATTGCTCAGAGCTTGGCTGCACCACCCCATCCATGGATAATCCTAGTGAACAAGATTGTTCCAGTGCACCACAAACTCCAAGGACCATACCTTTGCCACCAGAAGAGCTGCGCTGTCCCATATCACTACAGCTTATGTCAGACCCTGTGATCGTTGCATCAGGCCAAACATATGAGCGAGTCTGCATTGAAAAGTGGTTCCAAGTAAGTAGTTTTAACCCAGATTGAGCTCTTAGTATTAACTTACTGCAGGACCCCTGTACAACAAGAGAGCAGTTTGCTTGCCAAATGATGATAGCGACAGCTTTGTTAAACTGGATTCTGGATTGCTGCTGGGTGTTTGACAGGAAGGTCATGTCACATGTCCGAAAACTCGGCAGAGGTTGTCCCACCTCAATCTTACTCCCAACTACTGCGTGAAGGGTCTAATTGCCAGCTGGTGTGAGGCCCATGACATAGGTGTCCCAGAACCACCTTCCCCACCCCCCTCCCCAGTCACTTCGTGGAGGTGGGAGCTCCTGTCCACCTCTGAGCTTGTCAAGGCAGGAAGTGACGAGCAGCTAGAGGCAAGAGCAGCCATGGAGGATCAATTTCCTTCTGTTGACACCGAAAATGAATCCAGTGGAAAGGAAAGTGCAAAGGTGCTTGAGGTCTCTGGTCAAGAACTTGATTGCAGGGTGGGATCTGGATGTATAAGAAATTCCAGGGATGTCTGTGACATTGGAATAGCACATGCATGTGTCCTGGCAGAGGGAGGTGCAGAAGTAAAGGAGCTAAGGGACAAGCAATGGTTGAAGCGATTTGATGAACTGGTGGCTGACCTCACTGCTGGGTCTCTGCACCTTTGCTGCCAAGCAGCTGAAGAAATCCGAGTTCTAGCAAAGAGCAATGCAAAGGCACGGGCCCAAATTGGAGATGGAGGTGCCATTCCAGCACTCGTGGCATTTCTCCGGACAAGCATTAGTGTGGATGATCATAGAGCTCAGGAAGTGGGTGCTCTCGCACTTCTCAATGTTGCGATCAACAATGATAGGTAAGACTTGCTTTACTAGTTTTCTTTCAAATTCTGGGATAGAGAAAGAATGTGAATGTGAATAACACAGACCTCACAACAAATTGCAAGGGTCGATGTGTTGTAATGTTGCCCATTTGATGGAACTAATTTTGCTACTTCTTCCTTCTGTCTAGGATTTAACCTGCTAATCATATCAGGCAGTGAGACTCGAGTCTACCATCTGTTAAAATCATGCAGTGATTAAAACTGATTCCTTCCCCTCCCTCCTTGCTTGGAAAACCATGTAGGAACAAGGCAGCTGTGGTCGCTGCAGGAGGAGTGCCCTTGTTCGTGGAGTTGCTGAAAGCTGAAGCAAGTCAAGCATCCAAAGAAGCTGTAGTAGCAGCACTGCTGACACTCTCCTGTTTGAACGAGAACAAAGCATGTATAGGTTCATCAGGAGCAATCCCACTGCTGGTGCAGCTGTTGAGCTCAGGCTCAAACCAGGCAAGGAAAGATGCATTGATCACTTTATACAATCTAACTATATTCTTGGGTAACCGGCCCCGTGTTGTGCGGGCAGGTGCAATCCCCATTCTAGTTCATTTGCTGAGCCTCCGTAAGGTTGATCTTTTAGAGAAATGTGTGGCACTCCTATACAACCTGTCTTCCATTGAAGAAGGCAGATCCACAATAGCAAAAACGGAGGGTGGTGTTGCTGTGCTTGCTGAGATTCTTGAGACGGGAAGCATCAAGGAAAAGGAGCATGCCGCAGCCACCCTACTGTTACTCTGTACTAATAGCTTGCAGCATAGCCAGTTAGTATTGCGTGAGGGTGTTATTCCTGCGCTTGTTTCACTCTCGGTGAGTGGGAATCCAAGAGGTCAGGACAAAGCTCAAAAACTGCTGCAGCATTTCCGTGAGCAGCGGCAAAAGGAAACTATGCTATCACAGTCTGCTCCTCTGAGCACCTGTTCTGGGCAGAGCTTGGTCTCAGACGAGACTATGAAAAATAATGGCAGAAAGGAGGACAAAAAAGATGAGAGCAGACGGATCCGCAAGTCCCGCTCTGGCTCTATTGGCTTCATTTGGAAGTCAAAAGTTTCTCTCCCACTGTACCCATGTTGAAGAAAGCAAGAGACATGCATGCATCAGTTGATGCATGTCTCTTATCGCATAACTACTGAACTTCCTTACACGCCTTTTCTTTTCCTGAATTCCTCGAATTCTTGTTGTTTGAAGCATGTACTTCCCCATCTCTGTTTTGATACATTGGGCTATGTCCTTCCTTCACCCATTCAGCAACTTCCTACCATCTTGAGATTTCAATACTCTTATCTTTATACATGTTGGCTATGGAAATATAGTACTTACAAAACTTGTTCTTCAACCATAACTAAAACCAAACTCTCAAAAATACTCGTGAAACTATGTAGTATACTTATAAATTGGTCAATTGATTTACAAGTATTACATCTTCAATCGATTTACATCTTCATCTTCTTTTTTGTCTTCGTCTTTTATCAGTTGCCTCATTAATAATCGCCATCAACTTAAAACCTTTGATTTGATGTAAAAGCTTAGGAAATTATCTCCCCATCATGATTGATTGGCTTCGCTGTTATGGCTATGTCCGAAATGAGATGTAACTTACAAATGACTCAAAACACATAAATATGAAAAACCCTACATTCCTACCACCACCAACATTGCATGTCAAATTGGCTATGTCCGGAATGAGATGTAACTTACAAATGACTCAAAACACATAAATATGAAAAACCCTAAATTCCTACCACCACCAACATTGCTTGCATGTCAATTTGAGGTACTATTGAGAGTTCCCACTTTCAATATGGTTATGTGATGTTTGTCATTACTTGACCATGTTCATTGTCATTTGAAAGTTTAGGGCTTTTCATCATAGCTTCTTCACATTGGATGTAACTTACAAATGACTCGAAACACATAAATATGAAAAACCCTAAATTCCTACCACCACCAACATTGCTTGCATGTCAATTTGAGGTACTATTGAGAGTTCCAACTTTCAATTTGGTTACGTGATGATTGTCATTACTTGACCATGTTCATTGTCATTTGAAAGTTTAGGGCTTTTCGTCATAGCTTCTTCACATTGGATATTGATCCAAATGCTTGCCATTAGGTCAAAACATTATGTACATGAAGACATTGACATTTAACTTGAACTATTGAAAACACCATGTAACATATGCTTTTGGGGGAAGACACTAAATGTCAAAGTTTAACACCACTTGTGTCAAACAAGTTATTGTTTAAGGGGTGTGTTCAATGAGGGAACTTTTTTTCACCCCCTTCTCTTATCACCTAAGTTTTTAACATGCACATATTCAAACCACTATAAATTTAATTCTAATATTATTTTTTGTGTTAAATTTTGATATTTTATATTTATTAAAAATTCTAATTAATTTTAGTATTTGATAAAAATATATATTCTTGAAACATTCTTATACAAATTTGGATGCCATGATTATGAGTTCCACCTTTGAAAGGAGACAAAATGGTTTGTTCTTTCAATGTCTAGAAGATCCCAACCACCCATGGTTGGGGGAAAAAACTTTGGGTTAATCCAATGTTATATAATGTCAATTTGAAATTTCCATAATTAAATACCATCCCATGCTTTCTTTTAAATATCCAAATAGATTGAATTCATTTGCATTGGCTCCTATTTTCATTATTTATTCTCTAGATTTATCTATAGTCTATGGTCTCTAGCTATTCATATAAATCTTGTCATCATGTATGTATGTATGTATGTATATATGTATATATGTATGTGTATACATACCACTTGCTAAAGTAACTACTTCACTCCTCTCCCCTACCCACCTACATGCAAAACCTTTATGATACCCTTTCAAAAATCTCCACCTCCTAATTTACCATTATCTTCCCACTTTCTCACATACTTTTTGAAATCTTTGTTTTCAAAATGAAACTTAATTTTTTAAAATATTTATTTAACTATTAAAGTACATTCCATAATATTTTCAAATGCCCTGTCAAAATATCCCCTTCCTTTACCATTATATTTACCTCTTTTTCACATACCAAATGAAAGCTTCCATTTCAAGTGAATCTTAAATCTTGAGTTTAAAAAAAGTTTAATTATTAAAGCCAATTTTTGGTGTGAAAAATTTCCAAAATGGGAATAATAATAATAATAATAATAATAATAATAATAATAATAGGGGAATATTTTTTCGAAATAATCCCTTTTTTTTACTTCCAATTTTTGAAAAAAAAACTGAAAAAAAATCATTACATTTGGACTTTGATTTTAGTTTGGAAGCATTTTAAACTAATCTTTTACGGTATTTAGATACATGACATTGGTTTGAGTACATTCCATAATTTTTTTTTAAATGCATAATTTTTTTAAAAATCATATATACTACTTGGGATGTTGGTGGTTCCCATAGATGCTACAATTAAAAAAGGGGAACAAACATCATGTTCATGCATGATAATTCCAAATGTTTGATCAAGTTTATACCAAAAAAAAATCTTTGTGTTTCATTTTATCTCATCACCATATTGACTTGTTTCAATTTCTTTCACAATCATATTGAATTATTATTTCAAATTTTATGATCATATTGAATTACTACTTTCTCAATTGCTTATTGAACTGTTCAAGTTTCAATTTTTCATGATCAAATCAAATTGTTGTTTCAATTCTCATGATCATATTCAATTGTTATTTCAATTCAACACAATTCCAATTCAAAAATGCCTCATTAATTGTAAAGAATTTTATTCTTTGCAATTGGGTGTTTCAAGTCACCTATTGCAAATAACAAAGTTCTCCAAAGCTAGTTGGTCACTTGTTGCAAAAAAACAAGCTCTCAACAACTAGGTGCTTGACTATCATATCCTTGACACTTGGTGCAATTTGGTAATTGAGAAATTTAGCTCTACAATCCTCTCCAAGGATGAAAATCAACCTATATGCAAAATCATTAAACCTTAAAACCTAAAACTTGTGAGAAGAAAGGAAGGGGAATCAAGGGGGAAATGAAGAATGTGAACCTAGTTCACAATTCCTAGCAAGAGAAAGTACACTGACTTAGTTTGTACTTGTAAGCAAGATTTGTGGCAAAGACAAGTAGGCATAATAACCAACAATAATAAATTCCAAAAAAAAAAAAACCAACTCTTAAAGGATTTGAAAATTTTGCAATTGAGTTCAATAATGTGATCATCATGCTTCATCTATTGCAAATAGCAAAACTCTTCACAACTATGTTCGCATGAGCAATGATCACACATCACCTACTACAAAGAACAAAAATCTTTACGACTAAGTGCTTGAGAGACTGTTAAATGTCACCTATTGTAAATAACACAACTCTTTACAAATTGCATATATCTTGTCACATATTGCATAGAACAAAGCTCTTTAAGTTGAGTTTTTGATCATTGGCTCATTGACATCTAGTGCAAATAGAGCTCTCAATAACTCAATAATTGAGAAATTGAACCTGTAATTTCTCATTGAATTGATGTTTCAATTCTCATATTGAATTGCTTTTTCAAATTTCATGATCATATTGATTTGTTGTTTTAATTTCTTAAATTGTTCAAGGCTTAATTTCTCGTGACCATATTGAATTGTTATTTTAATTTATCTTTGAATTGGTGTTTCAATTCTCATGATCGCATCCATTTGTTATTACAATTCAACACAAACATAATTCAAAGATTTCATAACATATATACCATGGGCATGAAAATGCACATAACATGTACCTTTTCATGTCCATGTCAATGGGTAGTACATATTAGTTAATTAGGCTTGGAATAGGTGGGTATGAATAATGCAAATAGTTAAACAAACATCATTTTTTAATTATATAGATTTAACTCTTTCTTACATAATTTGGTTGTCCAATGACTATTGTTATTCATCAATGTGTACATGTAATCAACAATGTTATTCAGCATCTTACTAAACAATTTTTGATGAATCATTCAAGTTCATTAGTTTATTACCCATAGCATAATGGTCATGTGGAATCAACAAATAATGTGATTGATATTTTGTTGACCAAACTAGTTAATAACCAATGCAAAATCAATTGGGATAAACATTTACTGATTGTTTTACTTTTACCAAAATACTTATAAATTGGCGACTAGTCATACACTATTTCAAATGGTATATAGATTGCATCCATCACTACCTATGGAATATTTGTTATTAAATCAACATATCAATAGTAAGATTGATTTTGAACCTATTGGTGTTCTTGCTAGGCAACTTGCCAAATTGAACAAATTGCAAGAAAACCAATTGTAGGCATATAAGAGACTTGGGGGTTGTCATTAGTGCATGGTCTTTATTATTACAAGGTCATATCAAAAAATGAATTAAATATGATGATTTCATATTATAATCCCCAAATGTGCCTAGCAAAAGGAAGAGCTAATGTTTTAATTTTGATTGAATTTAGTATTGTTTACCAAACAATATGATAATCTTGGTCATTGTTGAAAAATTTGACCAAAATCCTATTTTGGTTAATGCCAATAAACCAAAATTATATTGATATGTTAAGATAATTAGAAAATTAAACCAAGAATTAAAATCCTTTTTTTAGTCACCTTTGTTCAAGTTATTGATTTTTAAAAAAAAATCAATAGAAAAAAAATCATTTTTTTCAATCTCGTCCAATATTAATAACATAAATTATAGCTTGGTTGTTTGGAATTCAACATGGTTGAATTTCAATGTTTAAAAAAAATTTGATTTAGAATTGATACACATTTTCCATTTATTTGTAAATAAACAAAAAAATGTCTTCACCTTTATACAACTTATTTTCATGTGAAATGATTATAAATATTACATTACATTCTCCACCATTGTATGTGTTTAGGAATAATAGTTTATCAAATTTATGTTTTTTAATTTTAGAACAATGTATAAATTATAGGGATAAGCAATGAAAGTAAGAAATAATACAAGAGGATTTTTAAAGAATTTATGATTATAGAATTTTTGAGTTGACATTATGTAACCTTGGATTAATCCATAGTTTTTCCTCCTAGCCACGGGGTTTTAGTACTTATGATTAATACATTGTGAAAAAAAAGGGAATATATTTGATAAATTATTATTCTAAAACATATGTAACAACAAAGAATGTAATGAGATATTTTAAATCATTTTATGTGAAATAATTGTATGAAGGTGAAAACAATATCAATTTGAATGTATGAATAAATGAAAAATGTGAATGAATCTTTTGTCACTTTTCAAAAAAAATCCAAAACCATTTAAAGATAAAGGTGAAATTAAATCAATCCTTAAATTTTTAGTTTAAAAAATTATAATTTTTTAAAAATGTAAAAGGTTATATTTAGTTTCACTTTGAAAAAGAAACTTTTTAAACATACGTGAGAAAGAGATTAGAAAAATGGTAAAGAAGGTGGAGGTTTATCAACTTGGGCTTCATGTTGCTATGCACTACCAATGACAATCAGTTGATGAAAAAATGGAATTGATTTTATAGGAATTAAAGTCCATTCAAATGAAAATATTGAATGACATTGCATGAAAATTGAATTGAAATTTTTAAAATTTGATTCAAATACATTAAATTGAATTAAAATTCAATTGAAGAGAAATGGGATGCAAATTGGTACAAAAGGTATTGAAAATTTGCTTATGATTATGGTGTTCAAAAAACAAACTATGAAAAGACACCTTTCCATCCCTAATCAATTAAACAAATTTTAGTTTGGAATTGTCCAAAGGATGACTTTTGGAACTTTCCAAAAGATAATTTATGAACTTTAAAGTTGTCACAAATAAACTAGTTCCAATGAATCATCATCACTAGAATTTAATAATAATTTTCATAAATATATATTTTTATATTCATTAAAAATTTATGAAATGTACTATAAGAATTAAATTAATTTTTATATTTTTAGTTTTATGATCATTTAGCTTCATTTTGAAAGGGAAGTTTTCAAAGGGTATGTTCTTTGCATTTATCCATAATCTATGGCTTCAAACCAATTCCTAAATGTTGTGTGCCCCTCTAATTACCTCTCTCCTTTCCCTTAACCACCTACATGTATGAAAAGGCAAATTAAAATGTGTCTTTTCATATTTATGTTATCTATATTAAAATCAAAATTGAGATTGTCATATATATATATATTGATGAACTCCACCTTCTTTACCATTATTCGTACCTCTTTCTCACATACACTTCAAAAACTTTCTTTTTAAAATGAAGCTAAATATGACCTTTCATATAAAAAAAATGAGCATAAATTTAAGAATAGAATGTTCATAAAAGTAAAAATTAAAAAATTAATATAAATTTCATTTCATTTTTATCTTTAAATGATTTTGGATGCTCTTTAAAAATTATTAAAAATTAATTCACATTTTTTTGTTTATTTTTACATTGAAAATGATAACATATTCACATTTATAGAACGATTTTTCATGTAAATTGATTTAAAATATTACGTTACAATCTTTGCCATTGTCAATGTTTAAGAGTAATAATTGATCTTATTTACTCCTTTGTTTATTTATAATGTATAAATCATAGGTATAGATAATGAAAGTAAGAACTAATGTAAAATGGAATCATAATATTTGGATAATTTAAATAAAGGGTGAAAAATATTTAATATATATATGTTGAATTGAGATTGCTTAACCTTGGATTTTATGGAATTTTTTGGTAAGATTTTAATGAAAATGTAGAATATGCATCTATGCATGGCATATAAGTCCTTCTTGGATCATGGGTTATTATTGATTGCCTTCAAAGAAAGGAAGTTCTTGACATGGATCAAATTTAAAAAGGTTCTAAAGAAATTGAAGCTGCTGGGCTTTTTTAAGGTTGTGGGAGAGTAGGTTAATGGAAGAATGTGATTTGCAGTATGCATCTGGTTTGATTGTCTTTGTTGTGGTTTTGAGGGTTGTGGGTCTTGGAAGTATTTGGAGCATTTTGAGTTTGTGGGTGTGTTTTGAATTGAGGAAGAAACGAACATGATCCAGAAAGTGGATTGTTTCTATGTGCATAGTAGATCTTGCAGTTGTTAAGGTTTATGAATCTTCAGAACCTCCAGGGTAGTTGAATTGTGGATTTTTCTTTCTCTTTAGGTTTTTTGGTTTGTTTTGAAATTAGTTGGGTGTTTCAGCTTGTGGCGTGGCGTGGCGTCGTTGAATTGAAGAAGGGGTGGGGGGCAGGGAAGATGATCCAGTATGTGTCATATAAGGACGAGACGCAGCTGGAGACCATCATGTCTCTCATCGATCAGGAACTCTCCGAGCCCTACTCCATCTTCACCTACCGCTACTTCATCACTCTCTGGCCTGATCTCTGCTTCATGGTTTGCTCTCCTCACCTTGCTTCCCTTTGTTTGACCTCACAAAACTGCAGCTTCGTTTTATTGGCAACTGCTATTGCACAAGTTTCTGAGGTCCGGGTTTAGGGTTAGGGTTTATGGGCATAGTGGACTGACTCTGTGTTTCCTGACTGTCACTTCTTCTTCAGCTGACTGTGCTTCAGGAGAATCAGACTTTAAGCAGATAGGAAAGCTAAATAATAGAGTTTTAGATGTGAGACTAAAAGATTTGAGTCCGATGTGTGCAGCAGGGCTGTTCCTTTGTTAGAAATTTGGAAGGGTTGCAAAAGAATTGGATCTAAGTCAGACAAATATCATTAGTCCACCTTTGGAAGTTAGGTGCCTTAGTGTTGGGAATTTTGAAAATTGATTCTTGCTGATTTGAACTGTATCATGATCAGGCTTTTGATGGGGACAAGTGTGTCGGCACTATAGTATGTAAAATGGGTCAACATCGAAACACCTTTCGTGGATATATTGCAATGTTGGTTGTCATCAAACCTTATAGAGGCAAGGGAATAGGTCAGTGTCTTTCTTCTAAACTTCCTTGTCCTTATGACGTGGGGAAAGGCTGTTCTTTGCCCTTGGTGCATTACCACCTCGAGCTGTTTATAGCGTTTTATTTTTTACATATTGGGGTAGTAAGTCTTAGGGTGTTTGTGTAACTGATGATTGTGTACATAAAAAGAAGATGGTTTTCTTTTATGCACATAGCAACACTAGGTGTGAAAATCTCGTACAAGAGTTTACAGGCAGTGCAGTGGTTTTCTGCTGTGTTTTGGAGTGTGAGAATTCTTTTGCATGCTTTGTGGGAAGGCCCTGAGACAATGTGAGGGTGGTGGAGTGGTGTGCAGCAACAGAGCTTGTGACACGTTGTATTCAAGTTATGCGTGACTCTGGATGTGATGAGGTAATACACATCAATAAGCATTTCATCTGTATCTGTGCTGGAAGGCTCTGTGATAGGGGGATCATCTTCATTCAAAAACAAAAAGGCTTTCAGGTTGTAGGAGGCCACAGAAGAACATGCTCAGTTGAATACTGGCAGTTGAATTAGTCAAGAAGCTCCAGCAACTGCAATGTTGACCAGGCATGGTCACTTGCACTGTTACGTGTAAAAAAGGAAAAATTTAAGTTCAAAGGCCTCCGTCAAGTACCATACAACAACTCTTGAATGACTGAAGGGTACTGCAGTAAAGTGAGGAAAAGGACTAGGAACAGTGTTGCATCTTGATGTGCTTGGAAGAATCCAGGAAGTTTTGAAGTCTTCACATATATCATTATCCTTCCAAAGCTTAAAAGAAAATGAAATTGAGGGCCAAGTTTCACAGTGTTTCATAGGCTTCTGCTAATATGGGAGAAGCAGTAACTTACCCCTGTTTGTGGGCTTGGTGGTTTTAGGTGACACTAGAAGCAGAGGTAACAAACAAAGGAGCGCTGGCATTGTATGGAAACCTTGGTTATATACGTGCCAAGCGCCTCCATAGGTACTACTTGAATGGTGTGGATGCATTTTGCCTGAAATTGCTGTTTCCAAGACCGCCTGATCCAAACAACCTCTTTGCTCTTGCTGGAGTTGGCCATGACCATGGCCATGTCCATCATGATTGCATGCACCATCAACATCACAAGGACCAGGAACACTGTGCAGGTAATGAGTATCCACATGTAGGCCATACCCACCATCATCCCCGATGGGAAGGAGACTACAGACTGTCAGACTACAGCTGACAAATGAATTGGATGGGCCTGGTAGCTATTGTTCCCACTAACTTGGCTACAAAGAATTCCTTCTTTTCAACTTGAGGTGGGCTATGCTATTGTCTCAAAAGTTGATCATGGAAATTATACTCAGATTGGTACCTGCTCAGGTCTTTGGCAGAAGATATGACAACTTCTTAGAGGGATACAGGGTGTTACTGCAGTCTGTTTGCAGCAATATATGAATGTATGCACTTGAGGTTCCATGTTCTGAAGGTCTATTTTATTCCAGCTTAACCTGCAAAGTTTGGCATAGTTTTGTCTGATAATTGCTCACCTTCTATCATTTGCCAGTGTCCTCAAACTTTCCTCATGGTTACTCCCTTCGAAAACCTGAACTAAACATCTATGTGAACCTAAAAGTATTGAATCACCAAGAAAATTGTAGATGGCTTGATGAGGGTCCATCAAAGATTATAGTGGTAAGGTGCAGCACAAAAGCAAGACACCCAAAAATTCTTACCTTATATGTGGCACGTTCACAATTGAGAGATTGCAAATAGGAAAATATATTTTCTAAGGACAAAGTTCCTTGAACTGCTATACTCTATAATGATTCTTAATACAGTAACCCTGCCTTGGTAAGCATGGTCAACAAAAGCAAAAAGAACTACAGCCTCAACAACAGCCTGTAAAGGCAATTTCAAGGACCTTCAACTGTGACATATAGGGTATTAACATATTAGCCCATGCTACCATGACATGGCCTCTAGATTCATCAGCTCCAAGCACTGTGTGAAGCTCGAACCCTAAGCCCTAAACATACCTTTTACAACTCACATTATGTGATTACCACACCGTGTTTGATGATCACACAGTGGTGGTAATCGTTCACCAAAACTGTGATAATTATATAAGCTCATACAGCTGTGGCTGGTTTAATTTGTTACTATTGATGACCCCTGTAATATTCTACTTAGGCTGCAATTGCATGACTCAAGTGTTACCAGTACCATTCCATGTCACAGAGAACATTGCCAAAAGAAGCATTAGCTTCCTACAGTACCAATCCATGTCACAGAGAACAGTACCAAAGAAGTCTTAGCTTCCTACTGTAATGATCAATGTCACAGAAAATGTTGCCGAAGGCATTAGGTTCCTACTTCTTACAGCAGTTCTACTTCCCTTCACCATATCTTATGTTTTGTAATAGAAATCAACATTTGGCTTCCAAGTGGAATTGGCAGAATGCCCATAACTAGTACAGAAATGAAGAGGACAGATGCACAGAAGGGAATACCTTACAGTTCCTGTGAAGATACAACATGATAGATGTGAGTTGGGTCTTGGTTTATAATGCATCTGTACTAGAAAAAACAAGCACAGTAGCAAGAGGGTTTTGGGAATCTTTCTTTCAAGATTATTCAGGGGTCCAAGAAGGTTTTCTTGTAGCCTCTGCAAAAATGGGTTCAAAGAAAAGACAAGGTTTGCCTTGCCTTACTGTGAATATTGGAACTAGCCTAACCAACCTAAGCCATTATCCACAGACCTCCTCTTCCTGGCTCACCCTCAAATCTCTGTTGCCTACAAAATTGGAACCAGGAATCTGCAAACACAGTAATACAGGCAGCCATATCTGTCAATTGGGAATCCAAGCCAATCCAAGCAGGCCAAGTACCAATCCAGCATATGTCCAAGCTTTAGTTGCTACAGATCACTCACTGTATAAAAAGTTCAGGCACTTTTCCCTGGAAATGCAGTCTCAGTGTGAAGAAACTGAGCAGCAAACCTTTCTTCAGTGGGTCTCAGAAAGTGGAATCCTGCATCAGAGATTGAAGCCAGCCCCAAGAAAAGAATTGCAATGTACTTTTCTACATAACCTCGAGAAAGTGGGCTGTCCCATGGAGTGTAAGGCCTACCCTTCTATGGGTGGATCATGCTGTTGCTCTACCTTTGTACATAGTGATGTGGATATTGAGGGCGGACATTGTTTGGTCTTGGCCATGAAAAAGAAGCCTCATGGTCTGAGACAGTATCTGGTCGCTGCATGGGATGATGAGGTTGATAGAGTTGCACAGGCTGATAAGGACTAGGACTGAAAGGACGGTGAGAGGACCTTGCAAAATCAGGTGAGGCCCAGCCTGAATTTGCCTGGTATGGTTGCATCCAGCCATGTTGGAAAGCTTGGTATGGAGGTTGCCACCTTGCATCCTGTGAATGAGGTCTCAATAGATTTGCAGGATGGCCCCAATGCTCTCCATTCTGTGCAGCTGAATGAAGGCTCTCAGCAGGCATTGCCCCTTGGCCAAATGTTGGATGCCTCCCATACATTGGTCCATGCATATGCTGGATTGGTACTTGGCCTGCCATCATGGGAGGACCCACACCTCTGTCCGATCCCTGAAACTGTTCTCTAGAGCCTGTCCAGCCTGTGATGCTATTGCCATTGTGATGGTGGCCATCTGTGTGGTGCACATCATGATGCATGCCCACATTGTAATCGACGTGAAGGTAATGACCTTGTTGTGCTCCTCCACTATGCAACCTGCCGCTTGTCTCCCTCACTTTGGATGTATATTCTTTAACTGGATCACTGGAGAGGGGTCCATTTACCCACCCATTGCTCAGCTTGGCATGCTTCTCCACAGGTTGTAGCAGGGGCTCTTCTGAGCGTCGCTTGGGGGACTTTGACATGAAGAGAGAGTTTTTCAACTCAGTCACCTGAGACACACTGGAGGTCAGGGACTTCAGTTGCAAAACTGTGTCACGAAAGCACTCATGGATTATGTCAAATTCCTTCTCTCTCACAGCCCGTGCAGAGTTTTGAGAACGCTCTGCAAAGTCCTCCACCTGCAGATATTGAAAGTTGAAACATTTCAACCATTGGCCACATATGTCCTCATTTTACAAAACAAAAAAGGCCTGGAGACTATCCCACCACCTTTAATAGTGGAATACAGTAGCTACTGGTTCTTGTCAACTGAGCTATGAAATCACTACCTGAAATTTCAAAGCCAGAATAAGTATAAAATTCCAGCTATTAAAGTACAATCCTTGTGGAAGCCAAGGAATTGAAGTAATGTACATGTGGCTTTGACCAGAAAAAAGTTACAACAAAAGAAGACAGATCTACAGATTATAAGACAGATAAGAGAGAGAGACTTACGGACATGCAACCAAGGTGATTCTTTGCCCAGACTTTTGAGACCCACTTGCCTTCGAATGGGCTAGCACAGAGGCCTTGTTCCCACAAACTCTCCACTGCCAGTAACTGCTCCACAAGCACCCAATGCCAGAGATAACCTTAGACACAAATCTCCCGTGCTAATGTGCACCGATGACGGCTCATATAATTCACATGACTCAATTGTGCAGTATAGCTTATGGTGGGTTAAAACCTTGATAAAGAAGGAAGCAAACAACTGGGTGATTGACTCCTTGTTATCTCTGCCAAAACCCCCTTCTTTGTAGGAGGCCACTCGTTGTCTAACAGCCACAATGCAACTGGCTGTGGCTTTCAGTATCAACCCTGCTACATGCAACCCAAGCATCTCAATTCATGGGCACACTTTGTACATCTTTTGCATGGCTGTATGTGGCAACTACTAAGATAAGAAGCCATACTCGTCAACAGTCTGAAAAGATTTCACAGCAAAAAGCTTCAATAAAAAATATTACTTACAACAAAAGCAGGGAGATGAAGTGTACCTTCCAAGAAGACTGAAAATGGAGGAATTATTGGTGGTGAGCGAGTCTGCAATTACCATAACAATTGGAGGCTAAGACAGAGCAACCAGAGCTCCCAGGCATTCAATTTCAAAACACAGTGACAATGTTTAGCAAGATTCTTGGCTGTATTCAACATGGCTTTATAATCACGAAGGAGAGAAAACAAGAAGCATAAGTAGCACTTAATGGGCACCTGTTGTGAAGCCACCATGTGAAGGATGACTTTGCTTGCAAGACTACCCTACCAACTGGTTCTCTAGGGCAAAGCAAGGTAAAATATGTACTGCTGCTGTGAATGGAAGGATTCTGACAGATACCAATTCACTAAGATTACAATATAAACAATCTATCCAACCCTCAGAGACATGGTATTTGTTCAGTAACTACATAGATAGGCCCAAGAACCAAGAGTACCTGGAGGTGGAAAGCTGCAAGAAGAATGATGGATAGGGAGTTAAGAGTTCCCTTCTTAGAGTCGTTGACATCATGAGCTTTAGCCCAAGCTTTTAGCTACACCAGAATGAACAAAGTTTCAGATTATGGAATCCCCAGACACATACAAATAAGACTCAATTTCCCCTTTTTGTGAGATCTTTGTAGACCACTATGAAATCTTACCAAATGAACTCAAGTTCCTAGTATCTCAAGGAAGAACTCACCAAGAAGCAGAGCTGCCGAAATCTGGGATCAATTGATGAGAAAAGGCCAAGTAGCTCAGATTTCAGAACACCATCCATATTCTCCATGGACACATCACACTCAATACTCGTATGGCTCTCCACAAATCGTACCACAGGCACTGCTGCCCGCATTACTGGCTCTATCTTACGAACTGAATGCCTTTGCAGTCCATTTTTTCCTGTGAACAACAATCCAATTGGTCATTCCAGAGCAAAGCCTGAACTAAAATGGCATGAAATATATGTTCATAAGTTGTACTCCAATCCAGAGTTTTATCCTCTACACATAATGGCAAGGTACACTAATGACAAAAATCAACTCAATGCACTTTACTAGGCCAGATTATAAACTGCCAATTAACTTAGGTGCAGTGAAGTCTAGTACCTAATCCTCAAGACTGCAGTCAATGGAACTGAAAATTTTGAGCAAAAATCAAGGAATGCAGTGTTCCATGCAAATGCAGCTAACCTATTTCGAGCAGATGCCTACAAACTTTGGCTATGGACCGAGGAGGTAGAGAACAACGAACCATTTTGGAGACCATAAAGTGATCGAGTTAATTTACGGAGAAATGAAATCTTATCGCTGCGAGAGCGTTCCACAGGAACATTGCCTACATTCAAAGAGAGGTCCAGATCACTGGCGGCTGTGAACATATCCATCACAAATGATCCAAACACGCTGATGCTGCTTCCTGCACACAGAAGAAAGTGTCTTCGTCAGCTGCTACTGCCAACGTCAATACATCAACACATTATCGTGTGACTCAAGGTTCTCAACTCCTTTGTAAAAGATCTTACGTCGGTCCTTTTGTCCTGGTTAAAAAGCCACATGACAAAATATCCAGCCTGACAGTTTTCAATAAATTTTCTTGTTAATTCTCCTGCTCACATCTTTCTCATGCCTCATGGAGCAATGCTGAAATGCACTATACAAAAGATCTGGCAAGGGGAAAAAGACAGTAACACTAACCTAAACCTTACCAGGTATCCTCAATTTCACAAAGTTATCCACAAACTGGATAACATAGCGGCGGGCATCTCTCTCCTCTTTTGTGGGTTGTAGTTCTCCATACACTTCATCCAGCATTCTATCCACCAGCTTCAGCTTCTGTGGGGTCCATTGCAAACATTGCTCTTGCTGCTTCTCCAACTGCAATGCTCTGTCATACATCACTGCATCACCAAAGTCCTTTTGGTCACTTGGATCTCTCATCTGCTTTATGATGGTTTTAATCAATCAATACTCACCCTGGTCCTTTCATCAGCAAAATGAAAAACTGCACTTGAAAAAAGTACTAAGATATTACAATCGGTGAAGCTCATGCCACAATCTTATCATTCTGAGAACAGAACCATGTTGTCACTTGAAACCAAATGTCCACAAGAATATACGATAGAGAATCTATATTTAGAACTATGTCCAGAGCAAATACCGTGTGAAGGGGGCGGAACAACAATGCTGAGGTCAGATGTGAAACCAGCATCCACATCACAGTCATCATTGTCTTGTGGGCTGGACAGGTTGATTTGTTGTTGCTGCCCCTCCCAACTGAGCCCTTCAGCCTGCATTGCCTCTTACCTGAAACGAAATATCTTCACTATCAAACTCCTGGAGTACTGCTAAACCCTCTTCCTGGTGCATGCATCTCTGATGAAAAAGCTTCGAGACCCTCTCTATCTGCCTGATATTTCAAAGACATTTGGTCACTTACGATGGGTCATGTATTTCAATATCACGTAAAGAGAGAAGCAGGCCTGCACTCACTAGAAAGAAAAAAGAAAAATCTCTCTTGCACACACATACAGCACATGCAGCATTCATGTGACGAATTCTATCTGGTTGTGCAAATGGGTTGTGCACATATGGTTGAAACCAGTCAACCACATTTTTCAAATTCACATTGGAGTCTAGTTTGCACCATAGTCAGTCTCATTTGATGTGTAGTTTGGGCCCTGTGTGGATCCCTAAAACACCCAAACTTTCCCCAGCTACTGCAGACAGAAAATCACCGATGAAAAAACTTCTCCTCAGGTGCTCCTTTGATCAACCTGTAGCTTCTTGGAAACTCCACAGGCCCCTTGGATGATGAGCTTCACAGACACCCAGTTCAAGACTAGTAGGAATGAACGAGGTAGACTATATACTTGCAATATAGGTTACCTCTCAGGAGGCGGAATTGAATACTCAAAGCTGTAAACTGGCCTTTGCAAGGGACAATCTGCACAGATTTTTGTTCAACCCTTTTTCCTTGTACTCACCCACCACCACTTTCACAACAAAAAGTGCATACTTAAACCTACAGGATCATAGTGTGGACCATATCCGGCTTGACTCCTAGTGCCAATCTCTGAGCACCCCAGTTTGGCTTTGCGCGACATGGGTCGGAAAATGTGAGAGCGGGTAGGTCGGAGAGCAAGGTAGGTCAGAAAGGGAGAAGTTCTCTGAGAATCGTGAGGATGAATCCTAACTGTTCTGGGCCCTATAGCCGGGTATTGTCGATCCTATTGCTTGGTGCTAATTTAGGGTTTCCACCATGACTGCAGCAATTCCCTTTGCATAGGACAAGCCTGGAAAGGAAGAGGTTTCGAGGGTTGCAGGATGGGTGACACTAGTGGACGTGAGGGGCAAGCGGTACCAGGAGCTGCAGGAGGGTCAGTAGGAGGAGGAGGAGGAGGAGGAAGAGCAGCAGCAGCAGCAGGGGGAGGAGGAGGAGGGTATGGGAATCAGCAGGGTTTTGGGGATGTGCACAGGCAGCAGCTGTCACAATATGCCGTCCCTCCCTCTGGTCACCACCACCACTACTACCACCAACACCATCCCAACAATAGACGAGGTCCTACGCGGATTGCTCATGTTGCTTCTGCTGACTCCATGGGCCATAGCCCATCTGACAGCCCTGGCAGCAGTGCTTGATCTCCTCTGATGTTCACACCCAAGGTATGTGGTTTTTGTGGATTTTGGCGTGTGCAATTGAAGCTAGAAAATTAAATCAACCAGCACTCACGTGTAAAAGAATTCTTGTCAGTGCTGGATTCTGATCATAGCACTCGTGACCTGTTTTGCTGGAATCTATATAGTAGGGGGCACTTCTGCTTTGAATCCTGAGTTGATGGCAATGTCATGTCAGTAAGTAGGTCAGCCCGAACTCCCACAAGGAGCTAGGGTTTTTATCTATCGGGGTGAAGATGAGAAGCCTAAGACTAACTGATGGAGGAGGCAAAGGACTAGTCAGTGCCACGGAGGATGAACTAGTCCTCCTTCCTTTACATGAACAGACGGAGGATTGTTAAGGCAGCTCAGTGGTAACAGAGCCTCCTCCATCTTCCACGTGCTTTTTTCTATCCATACCACAGTGATGGCATGTTGCACTAAGAAAATGAGCTGTGGAAGAATGATGGAAGATGCTACAAAAAAATTGCAGGTGTAAGCAAGATAAGCACTACTGATCCAGGAACACAGAATTCATCTGGACATGTTTTCAAAACTTCTTGTTCCATTTGAGCATCCATTTCAGTACTGGTCCAATGCCTTAGTTCTGCTGCTGTTGGAAAGTATGTGTGGTTTGAGTCTAGTCTGATGAAGTGGGTTTTTTAACTTATGAATGCAGCAGTTCTGTGTCAGACTTGTTGATCCTGTCCTGGAGCCTTACTTCAAGCCCCCTTGATTATGTGACAACCCTAGCTGACATTCATGAGCAGCTGGAGTTTGCTAGCCAGGAGGAGAAAGCGCCATTGGATCTTGAGCAGTCATTTGTTTTTAGGAGACTAGGTGAGAGGAAGCTTGTGGTCTGCATGACAGTTTGCTGTTACTGTACATGAGAAGCTTGTATGCAGCATGGTTAAGGCGCGAGAAAAGGGACAGACATCTGAATGATGGCTCATCAACCTATTGCAGTGGCAGGAAACTGGAATGTCTGGACTCTGCCATGGTACCTAGCTTTGCACCCACCTGCCCTCTGATGCTTGTTCCTGTCACAGCTCGACAATGGATCCAAGTTCCAGCATTCCTGGTTCTGCACCTGTTAGCAGCAGAGTCTCAAATGACATTGATAGATTCAGTAAAACTGGCAGGTTGGGGCATCTTTTCCCAGATATGCTTCTTGAAGTTTAGTCATTCTCAAACAGATTCTGGTGCAAGAAGTTGAAGGATGCATTGGGCACCAATTTTTGGATCACGCTATGATGATGATCCTTTTGAAAACTAGACAACCTGAATGAAGACAACAAAACACAAAACCACTTATAACTATGACTATTCCTTCATCATGTAAAGATGATCTTGTTCTATATATAATACAAAGAGCTTTTGCACCTTGGACGTTGTTTCTTTCTTTGCTCCTCAAGGTTGGGTCTCCTTTCTTATTGTTTGCTGATATGTTGTCAGCACTAAAGTCTCAATTGCTGAATTATTTGGTCATCTGTCAATTTCATTTCTTGATTTTACTTAGGTGGACTTTTATCATAAGCATGGAGAGAATTGTCAATTCTTGTACGATAAGGAGAGTGCCCTAGGATTTGAAATGGAACTCAACATTAATTGAAGTTCACGGAATTTAACTTGAATTCATTCAATTCATGAGAATTGGTTAGGATTGAATTCAATCAAATTATTAAAAAGCACACATGAATTTGCCTTTTCATATCCTGAAAGGTGAGTTAGTGAAAGGAGTGGCTTCTGGTTGAGACCTCTGATAAATTGTTGCAATCTTAGGCCCCTTGTTTTGAGAATGCCTGGGTCACCCTGTGGCCTTAACCTACACCAAAAAGACTATGACAAGACAACCACAAAAGCCTAATTTCTTGAAATGTAGCAGTTAAATATTAGTACCTATTGCTTGCAGTTACCCAAACCGTCAGCATATATAAACTGTAGATAGTAGATACCTAGATAGATAGAAAGATAGACACAACATGCAAGGAAATAGAATTTGTCGAATTAGGAATGTGTATTTCTTCTATGGAAAAAACCAAGGACCCCAGTGCTAAGTACTATGCAACAGCTGTTGTACAAATGGGTATTGTGAGGTATATACTCCATGATTGCATACAAGATGCACTGCAAGGCCTATGCACACTTTACAGGCTTGTCTACCTACTGGGTATCAAGCTAGAATGTCTAATTCTTCTTTAGCAGCCAACTACTTTCACCGCTGGTTAGAATTACTCATCCATACTGAAGTTGGAAGTCCCCAAAATCCAAAATCGCAGTATGCTAATTACTCAATGTTTCTAGTACCAATATGAACAGTGGGTCCCTCTGACAAAGACATCTAGCGCACCCTTCAGAGCCTGCTGAACTACAAGTGCACAATCTTTCCTGAAGAAGCACAAATGGGATGAAGCGTGTGGCCATGACATTCAACTACAGTGTCATTTAGGAAGAAACCATCACAATCCACACACATCAAACACCAGGAAATGGAAAAGAAGAAGAAGAAGAAGAAGAAGAAGAAGAAGGAGAGAGGGCTCATCTGGCAGCTGCCCTAGCACTCAAGGATGTATGGTAATTTGTGCTACGTTGCTTCCGATATGATGTGTAAACATCATCATATTGAGTGACCTCATTGGGATCTGCCACTGCTCCTAAACCAAGGCGGCCTGTGCTAGCAGCACCAGGTCTATGCTCTAGACTCCCATCGGGTAGTGTCCCTGTCTCTGGATCAGTTTGCATATGGCCTGGTGGTGGAATCCGGGCACCTCCCTCCCTCCCAAGGCCACCACCTTCCTCATCGTTGTCTTCATCATTTGCAATAGAATCTGAAGCTGTCACTTGACCCTCCAAAGGATCCACTTCACCTATCTCTTTATAGAATTTCGCAACCCTCTCCAAGATATAGGAACCTGACAATGTAGATGGTGGGATCGCTGTGGGGATGTCCAGGGGACTGAGTGCTGAGTATGGGACACCACTTCCAATTTGCATCTTGCGCACCATACCAGGGATCAAACCAGGAGGGAAGAGGGGATATGGGGAGTGTTCAGCTACTGTGCGTGTGACTGTGGGGAGCTGGGCAAGGGGTGGAGTGGCTGTTGGTAGTGCCGGAGCTGGTATAGGGGCAAGAAATGGAGGCCCTGCAAGTGAGGGGTAAAGTGATGGTAAAGAGTTTGCTAAAAATTGCTGAGCAGGATTTGATGGGTTGAATGGAACTCCAGAACTGAAGAATGGAGGAGCTCCTGCAAATGAAGGCTGAGATTGTTCTATTTGCTGCTGCGGGTCTACAATTGGCTGTGGTGCTCGCTCTGGCTGCCACTGGCTCCCATACTGAAACAGGCCTACATGGCACAATTCAAGCAGATGAGGACAACACACACTCCAGAACCTGCATCTTTTGCTCAACCCTAGCTTTCGATTACTAGATTCTGCTGATCTTTGGAGAGAGAGCTTCCATGACCAGCTTTTCATACCTAAGAGAAATTCAAATACAAATGCCATACTTACCTGCAGGTGGGGGCTTAAGAGATGGAGGCTCTGGGGGTGGGGGCCCTGCCACCATCTCACCTTCCAGTGTATTGATTGTATCAGTGTCAAAAACCTCTTTAGCACCCCAAAAATGCAAAATCTTCTGTAACCGGTCCTGATTCACCTCTGCATTCTGTGGGTTGTGGTAAATGGCAGCCAACATGGAACCCAAAACAGGCCTGAAGGCAAGAGCCTCCTGATCCAGGTCCTTGGGATTGCTTCTGTGCTGTAGGCTGCACCAAACAATTAAAAGGGAGGAAAAACATCACACAAGGATGACATTACTACTGTCAGCAGTTAACTTGAAACAAAAAGCTCTTCAGTGCAGTTCTCACATCAAAGACCACCTGTGCAACATGTTGGAAAGAATGCCAGGCAGGGAAAAAAAATATACTGTTTTAAGGAGGAGATCAGCACAGTTTGTGTGTCTAGAACGAATGAAGTCCTCAATGTTTGTCATCATCAATGACACGAATTTCTGGAATGTTGCATCTGAAAAAGGAAAATGTGGCAAAACCTGTTGAAGAGGATGTCATTGGCAAGATAAATGACGTGAAGTTGCCGTTCAACATCATCAGTTGCAAGTACTCTGTCCTTCAGTGCCTCTGCCAACATAGGTCCAAAAGCTGCTCTCTGCATGAACCACAGTTTTGCCCCTTTGATTGATTCTTTAGTGCCTGTGAGATTATCCATCACACCTTTGAGCTCCAGTGCAATCTCTGGAGGCAATGATCCAGGTGGACCTGTAAAAGGCACAAAATTGACATTCCCATAACCCTCATGCTGGAATTGGTCATAGAATGGTTGAGGGTGATGCTGAGGATCAAAATATGGTGGAGGGAAAGCACCCGTATGTCCAGCAGCAGCAGCCAATGGTGCACTCATTGATGGCTTCATTGCCACTGGCCCAAGTGAGGAATTCAAGGAATGATCCAGGGGGGGTGGTGCATGGGGGGCCTGATTCAGGGGTGCATTTCCTGCTGGATTTAGAGTTGCTAAAGCTGGGTTCAGCGTTGGAACCAGTGGCGGCGGAGGGTTTAAGTGGTTGATTGTAAGCCAAAGCTTGTGTCGATAATACTCATGCCCCTCCGCCCCAAACAAAAATGCATATGCTGGATTCTCCTTCTGCTTGTCCTTCATCAGTGCTTCAAACTGGGGACCATTTTTCACAGCATATTCCACAAGCTTCTCTATTCTTTTCTGTAGATCAGAATCTGGAGGTGGCTGAACAGGAGCAGGAGGGGGATCCCACGGGTTGAAAAACCCTAACCCTACACCTAATCCTACTGCTCCTGGAACTTGAGGTTGAAGAGACTGAGGGGGGACCCCAGGAGTTGATCTTGCAGGAGCTCCAAATGGTGGGTATGGACCACCATGGTAAGGAAATGAAGGAGCTGGAGGAGGGGGGGGAGGAGGAGCGTACTGCTGCTGTGGTCCTGCTGTGCCTCCACTACTAACTTGCTGCCCTCCTTGCTGTTGTTGTTGTTGTTGTTGCTGCTGCTGCTGCTGCTGCAGATAGGAATGCCCATATCCTTGGCCCGGCTCCATTCTGCCACAGAATCCCTAAACCCTAAAAGAAGAAAACGCTTCTTGCTCAAAACTCACTCGCAAGAGAATGGAGAAAACAGACAGTCCTCTGCAAGTTTCTTGACTACTTCAATGCAAAAGTCTTTCCTTACTGAGCCTTCCACAATCCAAAACACAAAAAGATTCAGTCAGAGAGAGAGAAAGTCAAGGAACAGATGCCAGGGCCAGAGAAAAAGCCCACCCAGAGCAAGGACAAGAATTCTTGGGTGTTGTCGATTTTGGTTCGGTTTTCTTCAGGTTTTCAGATTCGGCCCGGTTTAGGTCTGGATAGTTTCTGGGAAATCGTCGTCTTCCATCGGCTTCGCAAGCGCAGGTGTTCTTGAGACTTCTTCGGTTGCCTCGTGAGCTGTTTTAGGGTTTGGAGACTCTCTTTTAGGGTTTCGCGTCAGTCTCGAAACCCTAAGAGTCTCAAGCTTTGTGACAGATACTTACAGCAAATCATAGTTGGTATCTAGCTAGCAACGACAAATGCAATGGTTCTTCGCTTTCCCAAACGATTCAGAAATGAAGGAAAGATCCCATAACCCCTCTGCTCCAGCTCCTCCTGGGTCATGTCCTTGATCGATTGTCTTCCACCTCTTGTGTACCCAAAAGCGTTGCACAACTGAACAACTCTGCAAATCCTTGGAACAGTGGGTTTGCTGCTCTCAGGGCTTGTTACTGCACAGATTGAGCTTTCTCTCGATACCAGATATGGAGTTCTTTGGTACGCCCATTGCACAGCCGCTTTTGTTTTTCCAGTAGCCCTAATCTGTCCGCTAATCTTTTCCCATGTGTTTGCAAGAAGATGAGGGAATGTTTTCTTTTTGTGATCATCTGTTGTTGCTGTGGTAGGTATTGAAGTGCCTGCTGGGAAACCTGTAACATGTTCACCTGGCCAGGGAATGTACCTGCACATCTCTCAGGTTCTTTTGTTTTGGCTTTGCTTCCCATTCTTGGATTAGGTTTTTGCCATGATTGTTGTGAATTGGGGTTTGTGTTATTCCTTCTGCAGCAGCCAGCAGTAGTGAGACAGAATGCTTCAGGTCATGTATGTGGCTTACATCCCACCACTGGCAATGCTACTTCTTCTAAGAGACTGGTTTTCTGCATGGATATTATGTTTTCTTGAATTGCCCTCTTGCTACTGCTGCTATCACAATGTGTGTTGCTGCATGATCTTGCATGTGTTGTGCACCCTGCCTGATCTTGCTCCTGCTGCACTTTGCATGATATTGATGATGCTGGGAAGCAGAGGTTTTGAGGTCGTTGTTTTGCTTGGTCTTGTAAGATATCACATATGTTGTTGTTTCTGCTGTTTTTGTTTGCTCATGTGTGCCATTACTTCAGGCTGCTCTTGATGAGATCAAGAATGCGGATGATTCTACAGCTGAGAAATTGAATAAGCGAGTTGTCATACGAGCACAAGTTGGTGACGAGAAGGAAATTGTGCTGGGGACATTGTCATATGGCCGGTGTGACCAAATGCCTCTTGATCTTGTCTTTGGCAGAGACTTCAAAATCTCACACAACAGCCCTGACTGCAGCATTTATGTTTGTGGATACCGAACCCAAGCTCCTGATGGAGAATATCCTTCCATGCTTTCATAACCTTTAAGTTCTTGGCCATAAAACTGGTTGCTGGTGTGCCTGCTTATTGTTGTTCTCCTGCTGCTTCCAGAAATGCAGCAGAAATTTAGTATGAAAAATTTGTAAGATGGTTTGCCCAGAAATTTTTGCAGACTATTCTTTACTCGTCTACACCCCACAGCCAGAAGCTGATGAAGTCAGTGGGTTTTTAGGGCTTTAGGGTTTAGTCATGGCAGCTTGACACTACTATGTTTTTGCAAAGGTGATAGTTTAATGCTTTGTGAGCAACTCTCATGAAGATTTGAACTGCATTCCTTGTCATGTTATCTTCAAAGTCTTTTTATGGAGATATCTATGCAATCTCACAGATATGCAGCTGCCTGCTTGCACCTGGAACAGGAAGTAGCTTGAGAGTGGGGGGCACATTGTGGAATCCCACTTGAGATTGGTTTAGGGTTTGGGGTTCAAGCTATCAGTGGAATCATATTTTTTGTTTGCTGTGCCTCCTTGACTTCATCTGCTTATTGGATGGAGCACGCTATATTGCTCAGATGAAGAAGGTATACATTCAACTCTCATTGCCAACTTGTGCTGGAAGGGCTATACTAGGTATCTAGACAGACGGACGTTGTTTGTTATCAAGTATACATGCTCTTCTTTAGTAGATTCATGCTGTGCATTGTAGCTGTTGATTTTCCCAACCCTGTGCTTCATGACACCATAAGTGGGTTTTTCCTTGTGTCAATACCAATGTGGATACTGTAATGAATCTGATATGTCAGATGGTGATGCTGATACAGATGAGGATCGTCATTATCTTGATGCCTCATTGGCGAAGGGTAAGTGCTTGCTGCATCCCATCCTCAAGGTTCCTTTGTCTCAAAACCAAGTTATTTTCCATGCAGGCATAGCTATTTGGTTGTTTTGAGTACTGTCCATAACAGCAAAGATTTCAGTTACAATCATGTAGTTGCAGTTGTGGGACCCAATTGTTTGTTGGATGTCAGATGTAACCAAGGATGAAGCCAAACCCAAGAGTCTGCCTCCTGCAACAGTAGCAGTTTCTGGCAAGTCAAATGGTGATGCTGCAGGTATCTGTCTATCTGCTTACTCCAGGGTTTTTGCTGTGCTTCATTTCTTATGCTTATGGTTCAAAATTCAGAACTTTGCATTTCCGCAGGTTTAGGGTTTAGGGTTTCTTCTACCTATTAGAATGGGGATGTACTTGCAAATTCTGAAGCTGAGTTTCTTTTCCCCTGCTGATACTGACAGTTTGTGATTTCAGAAGGAAAGACTGTGAAGACAGCAAAGCCTGGAAAACTGGCAGATCCTCTTGCAGTAGCAAAAGCTGCAAAACTTGCAGGGACAGCATTGGGAGCAACTGCAATCAAAGCTGTGGATGCTGTCCAGAAACATGGGAATGGTGATGAGGATGATCAGGTGAGACCCATTACTCAGTCAATTTAGGGGCACAGGTGACTTTTGCTTTGCAATGAATCCTTCACTCCACCATCCCCACATAACTAACCCAGGGGAAATTTCTGATACTCAATAGGTAAGTTGACAACTGTGTCCTGAATTTAGTGTGCTCCGAGGAGGGTGTCTGTCTCCCTGATGTAATGACAGCTGCAGAAGTGTTGTGACCTAATCCAAAGTTTTGAATTGACAGGACATGGCAGATGATGATGATGATGATGATGAGGATGTGGCCAATGAAGCTAACAAATCTGATGAGAAAGATTTGAAGATTGAGGCATCCAAGGTAATCTGTTGGAGACATTTCTGGGTTTGAAAGAGCAAAAGTAAGTGTTTGTTAGATCTAACAAGTTGGGGCTTGTACTCTCACAGAGAACCTTGCCATGTTCTTCGCATCTATTTTGATCAGGAAATCCACTGGCTCTTATTTGTATAATTTTCAGAGATTTCTTTGAAGTCAGGTTCACTTGCGGACCTTGGAATTGTGATTACAGGCAGGGAAGAAGAGACCTGCAGTGGACTCTCCAAAGGTTGTTTCCTCAGAGAAAAAAGCGAAAGTGGATGCTGCTGAAAAGCTAGGTATGACGGCCACTGTCCAAGATCATGCTAGCTTTGTTTTACTACAGTGTACTGAATGCAGTTGGTCTTCCACTACCCAATGGGTCTTCCTTTTACATTACCGAAGCAGGATCCCATAGCCTCCATCCTGTGCTACATGGGTGTAGCCTTTGTTGGGAATGAAGAGTTTCTTTTGAGGACTGAAGGCTTACAGGAAGCAGCTCTGGCAGCTTTTGTGATGCTTCTTTGAATTGGTGTGCATAATTCCTGAAACCTTAAAAGCAACGATGAATTGGTAGCAGGGAACAAGGCAGCTGCAGAATACTGGCAAAGCTTGATTGCCGCTGGTAGCAAAGGTACTGTCCGAGACGGAAGTGACAATGTAGTTATGGAAACAAATGATTTTCTTTCTTGCTCTCTGTAACTGGCTGGCTGGTTCATGTCCAGGTTCAAGCATACAGTCTTCCTGGGTCATCATGCTTGTTGCTGAATTTCCTGCTTGTGCCTTAATGTGGGTATATTGTAGGAAAATCTCCCACTTTGGATAAGAAAGGAAACACCCCATCTGGAAACACTCCATCAACAAAGGTAAAGTCCCTTCCACCTTGTGAGCTCACTTTTATGAAGAATAATAGTAAGGTGGGGTGCTGAAAGATGTATTGAAAGATGTGCTGAATGTGGCATTATGTGAGCACAATTGACAACTATTGTGGGTCTCTTATCCTGAGGGATATTTGCAATTTGACTTATGTCACAATAGTGCCCAATGGCAACTTGAAGTTGTTTAGGAGTCTAGGGCTGCTGTAGTCCAAGCTGATCAGTTGCTCAGATGAGGCTTGATGAATATAGTGTCGTCATCCACCTCTGGTTGGCAGGCCCCCAAAGGAACCCCTGGTGTAATACCAACCACACCAACATCAGGGAAGAAATCGGGTGATTATAAGTGCAGTGATTGTGACAAGTGAGCATCTCCTCTTTCCAACCCTCTGGATGCCCAAAGTGAAGTTGCAACTCATGTATTTGCTGTATATGCATGTGCATGTGTGTGTATATGCCTGGTATACACATGCCTACTATGTGGGAGTCTGCAGTCTGAAAATGAGAAAGACATGGTATGCCTGGTCAGTTAGTAGGGTTTAGGGCTTCTATCTCTGCTCTCTGTTAGGCTGGACTGTGGCAGGTCCTTCACTGCTGGGTGCTGTGATGATTACTATATCTCGTTAATCTGAGCCTTGCTGGCTTGAGGACAAAAGTACCATTCATTCATATCTGAGCACCTTGTTCTCCAATAGCTTCATTCTAGCCTTTTGGGCTTTAGAGTTCTGCCTTAGCATGTTGGGAAGAAGACAGTGTCTTGTTAATGTAAGTCTCAGAGACTAAAACAGAAAGCCCATTGATCTGATTCTTCATAATCTTTACAACTTCTAACTGGTATCCTTGAGTTTCTGGGTCCTTTGATGGTGAAATTTATGTAGTGTCAGCTAGTTGCGCATGCAAGCAATCAACTCTTTGAGGAGGTTTATCAGCTTAGCTTTTAATTGTTGTGGGTTATTGAGGGGATTTATGATGGAGATCTGAAAAGGGGCAGTTTTCATGATTTCAACTGTGTGGAGCTTTTGACACAATATGTTGTTATAGATGCAGTGTGCCTTGATGAAAGGAGTACCAGGCAGCCTGTGATAATTATGACATGGTTTGTTTTCTACTTGCTGATGGAGGAGTTGGTTTGTCTGCAGGGGTTTCACTTCAGAGTCTGGACTGACTATGCACAAGGCAGCCAAACATCCTGTAAAGTAAGGCCTAGTGTAAACATAGATGTTATGATGCAGTAAAGCAAATTGGATGAGCGACATTTCTATGTTGTTTGTTCCGGCTGATGAGGACTTTAGATCTGAGTGGTAATACACCTTTTCTGAGCAAAGCTATGTTGCCCTCCCAGGCACATTCTGATTAGATCTGTTTCAATACAAGGTCTACAGAAGATGGTGGGAAGGAAAGAGTAAATGTGAGACCTAGATGTGCCAGTTTGTTAGGGTAAATGTATGAGTGTCAGATCACTGGGAAAGGAATTATTTTTGTTTTGTTTTCTTGACTCACTTGGTTTGACCTGTTGCTGTGAATTTGACCAAATGTGCAGCACAGGATGCACTGAGTGATCACAAGTGAGCCAATCTGCTTTTTTTCCTACATTATAAAGAATCAGTGCAATGTGAAGCAATTCCTTACTGTCCAGTTCCATATTGAACCATCTGCCCTTCTCCAAACTAGGTTTGAGTATTTTTTTTAAATGACTTTTGGTAATGTGTTAGAGTAACTCCACCGGTGCACTGTACAGCAAATTGTTTATGAAGAAATGTCAAAACTTGCTGGTTGGACTCAGCAAAATGGTTTTGGCCCAGCATTTTTGCACAGGGTGGTGAGGCTGGCAAAAGGAACAGCAAAGCCTAGCACCTCCTGTAGATTGGCTAGATGGTTTGATTGGTTCAGATGGGTTGCTATTAGGAGCCTCCCACCTTTTGCAGTCCCAGTTTCACTTGTATGGGCGACAATGGGGAAGTAAGTAACTATATCTTGGATGTGAGAAATACTGTTGCAGGGCCACATATTGAGCATCCCAGTTTCACTTGTATGGGTGACGATGGGGAAGTAAGTAACTATATCTTGGATGTGAGAAATACTGTTGCAGGGCCACGTATTGAGCATTGTCCAGGCTGCTCTTACACGGGTATGTCATATTGGTTGCAGCAAAAGCTGTTGCCGTTTGAATCCTCATCATTGTGTTGTACAGAGTAGCTATAATGCATATTTGTGAATTTGGTAAATATTGCGAAAGCCATGGATGTTCCCAACATGGTTAGTTAAGATGCACACTAATACTTGTCTGTTGGTGGTTAACTGTTTGAGATGGTGAACAAGACTATTATCACTTCACATCCTCACAAACTCTTTGAACAAGACTATTACTTTATATCTCCCGGAAAAAACTATTTGAATGGTGCTATTGTTTGCTATTTATGTAAATGCTTGAACATGAGATTAAAGTGGTTGAAGTGTTTCCTTTCTATCATAAAGCACTCGAGAAATTTTATAATGTATTTGGAGTGTGCTTGATATCCATGAACATCCTTTGGGGAAAAGAGGAGGGATCTTGCACATACTCAACAAGAGTGTGAGGAAAATTATGTGTAAGATACTTTCCACCCTCACGGAGAAGGTTTAAGAATCTTCCCCTTTTTACATTTTTAGTTTTGCCTAAGCTTTTAATTTGCATTTTCCCACTTATATTTATTAAGTTATTGTAAAGTAAATGAGAAATGTTTATTTTGATTTTTATCCAAATTAAGTGTTGGTCATTTGCATTTACCCCGATTGAATATTTTTTGAACTTTATGTATGGTTATTAAAACTAAAAATTTGAAAGCTTATTTACTTTAATTTGGATGATGGTTGATGTGTTTTTTTAATAAAAATTGCTCTTATTTGAGTAATATGTTAAGATTGGCATCCTCACACCACGTCGGGTTTTGTGCTTGCAATGATTTTCATCTTGGTGACGTTTCCATTATTAACATGCACTTCTCCATCTTCAAGCCTTTATATAACTTCCCATTCTTGGATGGCTTACCTTTGGTTGATGGCCTTCCTTGGTCAACTAATGGGCTTAACAATTGTAAATCCTAATTTATTACCTCCAATACATTTTATTGCATAATGTATCATAGTACATCAATTCTAATACACATGGACTATGGGTCAAAAAAAATTTAATGGTGAACAAGAATTAATATACCTTTATGTTTAATATACCTTCAATTATCCTAAATGCAAATGTGTTATTCATGCCAAACCTTCTAGTTACAACTATATTAAATTTGATCAAATATGATGAATTTTTTTTATAAATTTAATGTGGGATCAAATAAGTTTTTAAGGTTTTTATAATTCTATCTATTGAGAGTTCAAGTTGAAATTCATTAAGTTTTTTTGGGTTTGGATGAAAATTTTGTATACAATTGGTTGGTGGAATTGTTCCTATTTTGATCTTTTGTGATTCCTAATTTTGAAGTTGGGTAAAAGGGTGGGATTCGTAGAATGCATGCAAGGAGATGATGTGAATGAATAAGGTGCTTATTAATGTTTCTTGCTTAAAAAGGAAAATGCATGCATGCTTTTCAAAAGGTGAATAAAGTAGAACATGAAAGTTCACTACATGTATTCATCCATTTAATGGAGGTGCGTGAAAGGTTGAAAGCAACATGAGGGAATCAATGAACTATTGAAGCTTGACAAAAGAGAGAACATAATGATCTTTTGTGTTTTTAATTGGGCATTACATTGGTCAAGTGAAAAATGAAAGTGGGTTGCTCAAGAGGATTTAGAGTTGTCATTAATAATTTCATATGATTATTTTCACCTTATTCCTTGCATTGTGAATGTTTGAAGCATGACATTTTGATGATTATTATAAACATTTCAATCATATTTTGGGATGTTATTCTTTGGTGCTTTCTAGTTTAGTTGCAAGGACCAATATGTTATTTGAATGTGATTTTCATGTGTCGCATTGTATTCAAATGTTTTTCCACATGTCATTGGGTCATTGGTTATAGGTCTTAAGTGTTTGATTTCTTCCTTGTTACACCCAAAACAAGATGTTACCTTAACCTAAGGTTAGTTTCGTCATTAAATAATATTCAAAATAGTCAAATGAAATTTCGTGAAAATATGACATTGACATGTTGAAAATTATCATAATTATCATAAGCTACACTCCGAATAGTTTCACTACTTATAGAACAATGTTATAGTAGATGATGGAAAAATATATAATTTCAAAATTATAAAACGAATTCATTTTTTGAAAAAAAATAAAATCATTTGTTTTGTCGATGTGGAAACTAACTGTAGGCTACGGTATTGAAATTTTTGTTGAAAGCCTATAAAGCTTAATTTGTAAAAAGAAGTTTTTAGAAAGGATCCAAAGGTGATCTTTAGAGATTGCTAAAAAGTGAATTAAAATTTGGAGGATAAGCATTATGATAGTAACCTTTCCAAGATAGTGTAAGTTTTTGCTACATGGAAGTGATTAGAACAAACATCATTCGTCTTTTCATCTTTGCTTCCTTTGTCAAGCTAAACTACACCCTACATTTAATACACTCTTTTCATGCAACACTTCAACATTTTTCATATCCCAAATAAATAAAAATTAAAAACATCCCTTCATCATTCACAAACAAGCATAAAAAGCTTAATAAGAAGAGAGAAAAATGAAAGAGATGAAATGAAAAAAAAGAAAAAAAGGAAAAAAATACAAGGTTGGTTTTGAAGGGTTTACTTTGATCTTAGAACATGGATTTCATCAAAACAACAATATTTTATTACAAGCAACATCAGCCCCAAGAGTTGCAAATTGACCTCCAAGTTGATAAGTATCCTAATGTAAATCCCTTGGGGCGGATTTAAGTATTACACCAATAGGAATGCTAGATTTCAATTCAACTTTGGCCTTGACTCCTAGTGTAAAATGGGCCTTAATTAACTCTCAACTTTTCCCCCTTCCAAACTCACTACCCATTTCCCACAACTAGCTTTTATTATTACATTCGTAATTGATAGTTAAGATCTTGACCAACAATACCTTAGCCTTTAACACCTAATTTTGTAGCAATTCAACTTGGATTCCAATTATTTCATCTTGTAATTCCACTTCCTCTTTAGATTGGTGACTTGATTAACAAGCATTTTTCCTTTGGGTTAATGACTCTACCGTTTATGGTAGGTTCGAATCTTAACCCCTAAGAGCTTAAGCCCATTTTTAGAATCGTTTTATCCCTATTTGATGAACCTTAGTTAGAAATTTGGTTTTCCAATCTACTCATTGTCCATGAAGTGAATCACGAATCCAACTAATACATTCAAAGTTTACAAACTCATGATTCTTTTATTTTAAAAAATTTAGTCAAAATCAAAATAAAGGATGATGAGATAGCAAAGCTATAAGATTGAGCTCATACAAGACCAAGCAAATGTGGCCCAATGTCGCACTTAAAGCTTCAATGACCCTAAAATAATAATAATAATTAATTAATTAAAAAATGGATTTAATGCATGCATTTTAATATGGCACTCACAATGACTAAGTTAGTTACTAACCAAATTTTTTTTAAAGCTAAAGTCTGATTTAGGGATTGAATTAAAACTTATTTAAGCTAAAGTGTGATTTAGGGATTAAATTAAAATTTTCCCTTACGGGAACTAGAAATTTTCATATAGATGGATGCATTTCTATGGAACATATCCATCCATCCATCGTATGGGGACATAGTACCACTCGAGATGTTACTCACACCTTGGATCAAGTTTGAGCCCCAAAAAAAAAAAATTATGCCCAAAATCTTAAACCCTAAACCCTAATCAAAATGTGTGATCTCTTCCCTACGGGCAGAGAGCCAAAATAAAGTTTGGCAGGGTTTTCATCCATGTTGCCTCTCTCTCTTTCATCCATGTTGGCAGCCACTGATTGGGTGGATTGCAGCCAATACACATTGCTCAATACGTATTTTGTAATGTACGCGTAGCGATACGTCTTCGTATGTACGTGGGATGGGGTCCATGAAGGGCCCCCCTGGTCTGCTCGTTCTGTGGCGTTTGTGTGCAAACGGGCCGATTTGCGTTCAGGAGGGGAAGGAGAGAGAAAAGGGTGTGGAGTGTGTGTTGTGGAATTTTTTTTTTAAGAGAAGGAAAGGAAGGTTGGTCGAGAATTGGAGAGAAAGAAATTGCAGCCGTAGAAGAGATGGAGAAGATGTTCGGGCCAGCTTATACAGGGGACCCCGGGGTCCCTCACTCCGATAAGGGCGCCTTCAGCTCCATCTTCTGGGGCTCAGTCGTCTTCTCCGCCTACTCTATCGTCTGCCCTTACTACTGGGAGCAGTGCAACAACACGTTCAAGTAAATCTATGTCGTCGAATTCTTCTTTTGCCTTGTTCCCCCCCCCGCCCACCCCCACATTTTATACTAAAATCTACCCCACCCAACCTTCTCTCCGGTTTGCATTTTTTTAAAAATTCTGCAGAAGAAAATCTTTTACCCCGTTTCACTCGTCCATCCCTGTCTCTCACATTTCTTTTCCTTTCTTTGGCTTGAGTGAATCGTGGGAATTTTGCTCTGAAGATGTTGTTTAGGGTTTAAGGTTTAGGGTTTAGGATTGTTTTCGAAGCTCTGAAAATCGTCCTTTTTACCTTTCCCTTTTCAATTTTTTTCCTTCTCGCCCTTCATTAGAGTGCTTTAGTATGAGATCTTTGTGCAGTAGTATTCTCTTGCCATGGGAGTCATGGATAGGGATAGGGTTTATGGCCTTGGTATGTTTCCTGTAGGGAAGAAGTGCGAATTTCCTTTCTCATGTAATATTATCACATGTAGCTAGCTATGAGGCAAATGCTGTCCTTGAGATCTAAGAGATTTGTGTTCAAGCTCTGGGGAGTAATATTCTCTTGCCATGTGTGTCATGGCTAGGGTTAGGGTTTATGGCTTTGGTATGTTTCCTGTGTGGGAGAAGTGCAAATTTCGTTTCTCTTGTAATCTTATCACACGTAGCAATGAGGCAAAAGCAGTCTTTCAACCATCTTTTAAATTGCTTTGTGCAATATCTCAAGTCTGTTGAAGAAAATTCAAGAAGAATATCTCAGGTATTTATCTGATGTAATGAAGTGAAGATGATTGCAAATATCCTTTGCTAGCAGTGAGCTTCACTCATCTCCATTTCTTGCATCCTCTTGGGATTTGGGGGCTGAATTTTATTTGGGTATTTCTGTGAATTTGGTTTATGTGATTTCTGGATTACTTGAGAACTAGTTACAAATTTTTCTTGAGAATCAGATTTTAGGGTTCTGTATCTAGACATGTGCTGTATAGTGAGAATTTGTTCTTGTTTAAGTTGCAGTTGCAGGCTTTGTTTATTAGTGTTGACTATTGGTTCAAATCCCAACTAGTGGGAATTACTTCTACCTGTTGGGAGCTCTTTCAGTTTTGACTTCACCTGTGACAAATGCCTTTGGTAGTGGTTGTGTTTCATCTGTGGACATGCCAACTTCAAAAAATATTGCAGTGCAGGGTTCTTTTGTCCTGGTTGTTTTGGCTGTTTTCAGGGTTTTCATAGTGGTTTTTAGCTTCCACTTTTGTTTCAAAACATGAGGAAAAGTCTATGTGCAGAGATCTGGTGGAATTTTCTATCAGTTCTTCTCTCTTGGGGGTGACAGAAAAGATAAGGATTTGGTCACTTTTGGCTTCCTGAAATTTATTTGTATCTTGTGGATTTATGCTGCATTGTCAAGGTTCAGACTCCAAGTCCAAAACAAGGGGGAGGGGGCTTGATGCTTCTCATTTTAGTTTTCAATATGTGACTAGTTCTTTCTTTTTCTGTTTGGCTTCACAAAATATTGTATCTAAGGGCATCGTATGAATCTTGCAGCTGGCATGACCATGCAATGGTGTGTGAGAATCATCAACTGAAAAGAGCCAGGAAGCAAGGGAAACCATATGAATTCAAGGTCCATCTCCTTCCTCTATGCCTACTTTGTCTTTGGGTGGAAAGTTTGGGATATGTCTTGCTCTAAGCTAGCTCTAAACTCAGGGTCTGGAACTTTCTGAGGGAAGACATGGTGTATGCTTGCAACAGTGGAACAAGTTCATGAACAAGGAGCAGCGTGAAGCATACTACCACAACTGGCGGGACTACTTCCCTTAGACAAACTTTTCCCAGTCCAAGTCCCTTGCTGTCAAATACAGGAACATGAAAATCTCCATTGCACCCACCTTTTGATCAATGCTGAAATACTAGTCTCCTATGTTTACATGTTTTCACTGTGTTAGATCCCAATCAATTAATCTAGACTAGAGAATCTCAAGGTTCACCTCACTGGTTCTCTTCATGTAAAAGAAGCAACTTCAGTTCATGTTCGAGAGGTCAGTCTTCTTTTTTTGTGGTCCCATAGGTTGATGACTTGGTATATGAACCCTTCTCATACCCATTTAGCTCAACTGTCACATGAGCGCAGGGCTACAACCCTCTTGTAAAGTGGTTCCATCTTAGGAGAGGTGTGGTATTTTTACTGCATCATTTAGTGACCAAGGGGACTATGTAAATCAAATTTATTTTTGATCTTCTTTGTCTATACCACCTTTTCATTGTTTTTCAGAGACCCCAATCTCTCACCAAATCAATCAACATTCTATGTTTGATGCCATAAACACTAGTAGAGGACCAACTAGGGGGGCTGGGTGGACTTGCAATGAACAAATAATTGTAAACACAGTGGCTTGTAATCCTCAGATGAGCAGGATGTCAAACAAATCCTGCGAGCTAAAATTTCGAAGAAATTGCGCTGCTCAGTTCTTTACCGAGAATGACAACCTTTTATTAAAAAATAAAAAGCAAAACAAGTTATGCCCGGTTGAACCAGCACCTACACTCATACCTTGAGCTTCTCGAGTAAAACCACTTGGAGCACGTCCAGTCACAGCTCCTCATTGGCTCTCTCCACTGTCTACCAGTGTTTATTATCACATTCAACATAGAGTTAGAGTTAATTGTTTTTCCCCAGTTACACCCACAAACATATAAAATGAGAGATTACAGTAGCACCAACAAGACAGCCTGGTTAGGCACTAACTAATTACTTTTCGGAATTGCACATACTTTCTTGAAAAATACATACTTTGTCATGCCAAAAATCTGAGTGAAGCTCTCAAGCACAATAGCTTCATTATTTAGTATAATGTCAAATTGTAAATTGCAGGAGAGTTGCCATAAAAGCACGCAAAGAGTACACTTGATGACTTTCTCATCAAGGCTACAACATGGTTACAATGAACTGGAAAAAGCTGCCTTGTCTTCAAATGCAAACACGTAAGTATCAGTCTTGGTTTTTTTTCATTTTTGTACTGTAGCAAAATACTGGCGAGCGTCCTCAGACGTGTTGAGTAAGAGTTCACATTAACTGGCGACACTTTTGTGCAGTATTAATAAAAACTATAGCCAGTAGACAGAGACTAGTGGCGACACGCCCCCCAAAAAACAGGGGGCAAAATTTGGGGAATTATTTTTGAGAAAAAGTGGAATTTTCGCCAGAAATTTTGATGCAGTGTCGCCTTTTTGGGATTTTCGCCAATAAATAGAGACTAGTAAGTATTGCTGTGTGTCAGATCTGTGCCCATTTACTGAAGTCCAGAAGCTTCTTGTCACCTATAATGCCTTTCTACTGCAAAAAGGCGGGTCTGTTGAATGTTCCTAAACAAGGCACACTGTCAATTAATCTGTTGGGAGATCTGGTACCCACACAGTTATGGTCATAATTGGTCTCTGACAACAAAAACAGAGAAACTGCAAAAACACTAAGTCGCTGGTGTCACACTTATCCGTCGCCTGAGAGATTCGAACTCTCGCGGGGAAACCCCATGTACTTAGCAGGCACACGCCTTAACCACTCGGCCAAAGCGACTTTGATGACAAACAAGTTGAAATAAAGGCTTATAAACTAAAAAATTCAAAACAAACGTGTCGTTATTACTCAGTTCATCTATACCAGGTTCGGCATCTCATGCCTAATAATTATTTTATTTCGAAATTTTGATTTCGGCACAAAAATTATATATATATATATTCAAAAAAATTATTTAAATTAAAACATATGAACATCACCAATGTTCTACACAAATGTTTTGGATCACAGCACAAATTTTAATCCTAGAATCTCCCCTGCAAGAAATATGGCACTAACCAGTGGCATTACCATCAACCATTGAAAAGTGAGGTTTATTTTTTAGATTTATTGCATACACAAAGTCAAAATGATAAAAATTCTAAAAACCCTGCAACAGAATAACACGATTGTCTGTAGGGCTGCACTTTTAGGCCTCTAAAAGACACTGATAAACAAATTTTAATTTCAATAAACAATAATTTAAAAAAAATTTCAGCAGCAAAGGACCTTAACTTCAGCATTTCAAAAACTAATATAATTTTTTGCCAAAACTGAAAAAGGTACTACGCTAATCAGTTTGTGCACAGTCCAAACACTAGAAAACCCACCAGAATTTGAAGTTTCTCTAATGTGGTGAAAGATCAATCTGGCTATATGATTTTGCAGTTTCTCTTATATAATAAAATATCAATCTGGCTATGGTTCTATCTGAGCCATTCTTGGCAACAGAAGCACTAATTGAAACTGCTTTAACAGGTGCAAATCCACCTGCCATGGATTGGCAACCATCCTGTAAACTGTCCCTTTGCATCTCTCCTTGACACACATAGGTAAGTCTTTTTTACAGACTCTCTCCTTGACCTCTCTAAATTGGCTACAAGTAGAATAGTGATATTAAATCAAGCCTCCTGAAGCTGCATTGTGAATATTTGAGCCCTGGATTTTCAAAACTATCCTTCCCTCTCTCCTCTCCCCCACCGCCGAAATTTCACAACCTTGATGTCCATAATGCCATAATATTTACTCAGAAAAGCAGATAACACCAGATAGGTTGTGTACCCTTATGGCTCACTACTCAATAATTTCTCATGTATTCAAAATATTCCTGACTCAAGCCCAATTTTCTCATTTCTTGGGTGTGTTGCAAACTCTCCCGGGTCACCAAATTGTTCCTCATCGTAACAGACTGACAGATTGTTCTCACCTATTTCATTTGAAATGAAAGAATTGGCTCTATTGGCCTGCATTTCAGGGGCTATTATCCATTAACCCAATTAAATTGACTCCCTCTTATGACTCAGTGTCTCAAAGCAAAACTACATTGAAGCCGCAGTCCCTCTATCTGCATCTACAGATTTGCATTCAATTGTTCATTGGGCAGGTGTAATGCATCATAGTGACCAAAACCATGGTAAAGTACCCGAATTGGTTTCTTGACCTTGCTATAGTCTTGCCCATATTCTGCAATGGCAATTATACCTCCTCCTTTGCTTTGCTCTTCAGCCATGTACACAGTGATGGGCATCCTGCATCCACCATCAGGTTTTAACATTTTGAACACACAACATGCCTTCTTTTGCATAAAATTACAGAACCTTTTCTTCTGCATCTCTTATAATGTGGTAAGAACAGGGAGGGTGCAAGAGATAAATCTGAAAAGTAATATCCCATCCAAGGTCAGAATCATACTCAAGGACATGCGAGAGCATAAGGAGCTCAGGTTCACCACCCCAGACATGTGGTTGGCGCATTCTCTTCACATATTTGTCAAAGTCTCCCTCGATGAACCTACAAACACATTGCCACATTGCCAATTTAGAATAATATTCAGCAAAAACAGTTCATACATGGGACACAAGCAACTCTATCCAATGTCTAGAACATCCAATCAAAATCTTGGTGGTTCCTTGTAATAGTGACTGGTAAGAGCTCCAGACCCACCACTCTGTTGAATCTCGGCGTTTAATAAGCTCATCAACAACTTTGTTGCGTAATTCATCTGCAAGCTCACGTTGCCTGGTTTCATTGGGAGCCTGCTGCCCACTACTGACACATGATCCATGTGCCACAGCTCGGAACAGACACCTTCCATCTCCTGGTATACCTGCTCCCCCATCCATCATAATACCAAAACCTCATTTAGTGCTGAACTCAGGACACATTTAGTCATATCTAGGATGATATCTATCCACTCTAAGGCAAAAGTCTGTGAATGTACAAACTCCAACAGTACACTCTAATCATTCTATGGAAGCCATCACAAAACAGAAGCAGTCTTACCAATGACAGAATAGTCAGAGTAGACTTTCTTTCCATGGCCTGGTTGGGGCCCCTGCTGTCCATCCTCTGGCAAAGCTGGAGGGATTGTTTGCCTCTCAGCCAAGGCCTCGGTGAGGACAGGCACACTGCCACCAACAAGAGGTATAGAAGCACCAGCTGCCGCAGAAAAACAGGCACAGACACCAAAGAGTAGCCAGGCTGAATGTCTGCCATGAAGCCAGCGGGCTGGTCGGACATCCCATGCAACATTCCATGACCCTTCACGTAATCCCACAGCCATAGCAAATCTCCCATTCAAGCCACCAAGCCTTGGCAGGCTGACAGTTTCAATTGCAAATACACTGTGTCTCAAAGCGACCCGCTTATTTGATGAAGCTTTGCCCTGCAAAAGAGAAACCCTGAAATAAGCAAAACACATTGCTGAGCACGCTCCACACATTCCACAGTCAAACTAATGGAGACTGTGAAAAGTCCTCTTCTGAACAATGTTTCAAAAACAAGAAAAAGTGTTGAGCTGTACACATGAACAGGAAATATATACAACTACATTTGTTGGATTAAAATCCAAACAGAAATGCTCCATTAAAATTTAAAATTTTGCTAGATTCAAAATTTACATGTCTGCAGGGTGTGACCACTCACCACAGTGGCTTCAGCGCTGCCAGAAATAATGGCTGCTGAAGCTCGACTCCCAAGCCCTGCTTCCCCAACTACTGCACACTTAGGTGGCAAGCTAGGATCCTGCTCCAAAGGCGTGAGGTGGCGGGCAGGAAGAAGTGCATGCCAAATGGTTGGACCCACACTCCCATTTCCAGCAAGCAAGCAAGAGCTTGAATGAGGATGAATTGCCTTCACAGGAGAGTACGGCAGTTGGTGCCCACAAGAGTCCATGACAGATGATGAGAATGCATTTTTTTGTGAGTATGCATTCTGCCCTGGGCTTCGTGGCCGCCTGATTGTCCACAGGAGGCTAGCAGTTGCCGCAGGGCGTGATATCAGCTTGAAGGAGTGTACATGAGAGCGGGAGGGGTGTGTAAGTGGCAGCGCCACTTTTACTGATTGAAGCTTTGAATTGTAACAGCTTGATTGTGCAAGACTCAAGTATGACAAAGATGAGGGTTTGCTAGAGACTAACAAACGGCAACTCACAGATCCAAGCATGTGCCCCTGCGCTCCAGATCTTTTGAACACACATTTCTTGCCAGATATCCTATGTTGAGGACGGACAAAGAGCTGATTTGATTGCTTGTCATCACCACATTTTGTCCATCTCTGCTTCCAAACGAAAGGCATTCAAATCTGCATAAATGAACCAAGACCACAAGGGAGCATTAGGCTCTTGCTATCATACCCTTCACTCGTCATATGACAGATTGTAAGAAAACCAGGTGTAAGTCTTCCTCGTGGCTTTTACTACTCAGGCAATAGGATTTAGAATTAAACAAAGCCTGAGGACATAATAAACACCAAATGCCAGTTGAATGTAAGATACAACCACACAAGGTAATAAACAGCTGCCCATCATGGGCAATTAGAATATTGAAGAATACCTAAGTCTAAGCCCTACAAACAAGACCAGTTAGGACATCTTTCCATTAGACTACTGTGATCGCAGATTCTGTGATCACAGTACCTTTCCACTATGTTTTTTCAACTAGCTGTGCTCACATTCATCTCATAGCGCTATTGGTCAAGCACTGACCAATTGCAGGAGCTGTCACAAGAGTTGTGAGTCAAACTGTGACTCACCGTAAAGTGACATCTGTCCTTCTTTTCATGAAAACATGTGTTCCCAGAGTTCCTAACATGAGTGATTACTATTTTCAAAGCACTTACAGCTTTCCAATGGAAAGCAACTGCCCTGCAATAAGAAACAAGGTCCTACAACGGTGGCTTTCCATTAGGCAACTGTGATCACAGCAGCCTAATGGAAAGAGACCTAACTATTGTAAAGTCTCATTCTGACTTTGCAACAAAAACCTAGCATGCCTGATGGATAGAATGGGATCCCTGCACAATGTTTCACATATGTGATAAACTATCAGGATTGACTACTGCTACTGAGTTATTCTTGAACATGTGGAACACAAGATCATACTCTGTGTCCACAGGATTGCAGACAGCTCAAATCATGCCAACTCTGATCTAGAGGTCATTCATCAATCAAGGCCACTAAAACTCAACTAAACACTGACGGAGGCACTATTCCCCAAAACACTTTCATTGAATTCTACAACTTCTTAGGAGTTTGAAAGGTTGCAGCAACAATATTTGTCGGAATTCAAAAGCAATAGCCTATTTTGTTATCATGTGGAGAACGACTGGCGAGTACATGCCAGGCATGCGGAAAAATCCTGACTGGCGGAGACAGAACCCTCTGAAACCCTCAAGCTATGAGCTCTAAATGAAGTGCTCCAACAAGCTGAAGGAAAAAAGGGATAAGGCCGCAAAGGGAAAGTCCCCCTAAACCAGGAAGCGAGAGGTGGAGATGAACAGAGGCACGAAAACAAAGAGAAAAAATGAAGCTCTGAAAGCTCCCGAAAAGGCATTTCCAGAGAAGAAGACCGCGAAATCACATTCTGCAAGCAATTACTCGATTATAATGCAAGAAATCGCGTGCGAGAGGCTAAGATGTACGCTTGCCACCCTTTACCCTTAGCAGCAAGGAGGCACTTCACAGATAAAATCTCTTCAAAAATAAACAGAACAATCCTCCAAGTAGAAAAAACCAGAAAACCCCTACATACAGACAGTCAATGTTTCCTCCACGAATTCTGCAACTGCGAAAGAAGAGAAGGATCCGCCCTCTGGAAATTTTGAAGAAAGACCGGGGAAAAAAAAAAACGCTCCGTAACAACAAAGACTCCACAAACGCGAAACCCGCAGAAAGAAGAAACCGGAGAGCCCGTGACTCCACCACACACCAAAAATCAAGAGGAAAAAACTATTGTTCGAAACTTTCTCAAAACATCATGAAACAAAAAGGAGAAAAATCTGATTGACAGAAGCATTACCACAGGAAGAACCCGATTGCAGATACGCTCTGGAGTTTCTTCGTTGCATAAGACCTCGGTGCGATGACAACCCAGCTTTCCGCCAACAAAAATCCCTCCTCTCTTCTACTTCTGTGCGCTTGGGACGAGAACGATGACGCGCACATAAGAGAAACCAGAGGAGAGTACGACGAAGGGACGATGGTTCCGGCCTCGTTGCTGCCCCGGTACCACACCTATACCAAACCTCTACAATCATTTCCCGAACCTAGTCCATGAACCGTACCTACCAGTGATCTGCCTCGCCAACGAACCTAATGCACAAGCTCTCCCAGGTTCGGAAAACGCGTAGGGGACGAACCTGAATTTAAGCTCAGGTTCGTTATTCTGGAGAAATCCTCTGGGGAACGGAGACAGAGGACCAGCGCCGGGTCCCACTGGGCTAGCATGCCCCGGTGTTCACAAGGGTAGCCAATTGAGTATGGCCCACGAAAGTGTAGGGTCAGGCCCAATTTCCAGGGCATTACCAGAAGAAGAGCCCATGGCAGGACCCTGAGCACAAGCTAGCTTCTGGTAAATGCCCTCGATTGAGGCCCTTACCGCATGTAAGGACCTGCCCCCAAAAAAAAAAAACGGATGAGATCTTCACCAGGCGACCCTAAAAAAGGGATGGAAGATGCATCCATCATGCACATCATCCACCATTCAAAAAAGAGGAAGTGTCCTATGTTGGGGGAAGGGCCCACTTCCATGCACATACTCTAATTTTTGGGCCTACTACACCCTTGAGGCATGCGGTTATGACCCTTAAAATGAGAGAAGGCCTTGGCAAGGATATTGTGTTTAGATTCATTATAGAGAGAGTATAGTAGCTTAAGGGATTTTGGCCCCTAGGTAATAATAATAGGTCTATTTTGATACAAGGATTTTTGAAAGATGATATTTCTGAGCATGGTCTTTATGCTAGGTAAAGCCCTTGGCCATGGGGTTTTACAAGAATGGGGCTTGCACTTGCCTCAGACCTTGGCCATGGGGTTTTACAAGAATGGGGCTTGCACTTGCCTCAGACCTTGTGTGAGCCCTTGTTTGCCTTGAGCTTTTTACCTCAAGTAGGCACTAAGTATCATGGGAGGAAAAAAAGATCAAAGCAAGGTTTTTAGTCTCAGTAAAGCCCACACAACACAACTAAGGTGAAAGCCTTTTTACCCTACATGGGAAGTGTAACCAGAGGTTTTCAAATGGGTATTTGAAAACTGGCCATTATGCATAAGAGTCAATTATTACCCAAAAAATAACCAAGTAAATTGAGAATCAAAGTTATTAATTTGGCTGGACATGTTGCAGATCTTGCTAATGTAATGTGCAAACCCTACAAAATTCCTTTAGTTAGGGTCCCTGGACATGTTACAAATCTTGCTAATGTGGATGTCCAAAGCCCTACATGACTTTGTCGCGGGCCATTGGTAGCCTAGGGTTAATGGGAACAAGTATTGGGAATGAGTGTATAACTTGGTTTTTATATTTTTACATGTATAAGATAGTTATGAAATATAAAAAGAGCCATACTAGTCTTATTTGTTCTAGAGTAATTCATGTGTCCTAGGGCTAAACCCCAAGACAAATCAATTATTTTGTCATGTCAAAAGGCCAGGACCTAGTCCTTGGGACACTAGCTTCCACACCATAGGACTTGGTGTCCTCAGACAAAATCTTTTTAAGGGCCTAGGACCATAAGGTTTGAGGGCCTAGGTATGGAATGCAAAAAGAGCTATATTGGTTTTAACCTTAAGATTGGGCCAAAGTGGCCAAGCCAAGGCCAAGATGCCAAAAAAGATGCTAACTCGAAGCCAAAATGCTCAACAATATTCTAACCCTAGGTCAAAACTTTCAACAATATTTTAATATTAAGCCAAAATGGCCAGGCCAAAACTTGATTTGGCTTACGCTTAAACTTTGTGGCTTAGAGTCTAACACTAGGCCAAAACTCATTTATTTTGAACCCATGTTTTTGGGTCTATGGCTTAGGGTGATTTTAGAATAGGCTTAAGGACATTTGGCTTTGCATTTTTACAAGACATTTGGTTTAGGGTGCTCATGGGATCCAAATTGTGAAGAGTTTTACAAATGCGAGGGCATTGAGTAAAAGAGTTGAAATTTGTGAAAAGTTTTGTAACACTAAACCAAAATTCATTTATTTTGAACCCATGTTTTTGGGTTTATGGCTTATGGTGGTTTTAGAATAGGCCTAAGGACATTTGGTGTTGTTTTTTTTATAAAACATAAATCTTATTTTTTTGCTAAATTCAATCCCTCATGCAATGAAACTTGATGAAAGGTTATTTGTGGATCTATTAGGACCCTCTATGCTATTTGTAGGTGGGGTGAAAATTCTAACCCCTTCCATTTGAAACATCGAAGTAAATTTTTTTTCCACCAAAGGATTTGACATTTCAATGGCCATGCCTTTTATTCACCTGTCATAGAGATGGTTTATTTCCATGTCGTTTAGTGGTGGAGGGACAAGTTTGCCACATCAAGCAAATAGTGACACACCCCCAAATTCCTTGAAAAATTCATATGCAAATTCGAAGGTGAAAATAGTAGAAGAAGAAGGAGTTCGGGTACGTTCTTTAACTCGTAACATTTCAGGGAGTAAGAGGGGTGTGTTGGAACTCTTGGATGGGGACTAGGACGAATTCACAAGAAAATTTTTAAGATGAGATCAACCTGTATAACCAAGAAAGAGCGTGGTTAGTGCAAGTTGAATGGAAGTGGCGTGACGGATTTAGTAGGGACAACTTCAAGCACAAGTTTCACACGACCTTCAACCTTTGAAAGGAAGCACCGCTCCCCTCCTTATAGTATACTCTATGCCTCTCTATAGGGACTACATCCAAATGTCACTTTTCCTTATGACTCCCAAGTGGGAGTCCCAAAACTAGGACTTTTGTTGTCCCAAAACTTTGGCCGTTCATATTTTTCTCAAACCAAGTTTGTTTTGAAAATGCAAGGTAATATCTAATAACTTTTAAGAAAATCTTCCAATGGTGTATAACATGCCCTAATCGGATTTTATTTGACCCTTGCTTTGTAGGGATTTGTGGTCGGGAGTCAAATTCCCAATTTGACTCCTACCCTTTTTTTATCATGACTCATGTCAATTACATCTAAATGAACAATGAGAAGGCCCTTTAAGCATCTACACTTCAAGACCTTTCTAATGATGTCTTGAGGCTCAATTTGTCACCGGTTTGCCCTTTCAACCAAAGCTCTGAACATTCACAACTTCTGCATGAGTGCAATTTTCACATTGGAAGTGCACTTGGGCTTCATCCCTTGCACTCTCCCCCATTTATGAGAGTGTGTTTCACACATAAACACACTTTTAGCCCCATGGGCCCTTGCACTTCACGTTTAGTTGCGAACCCAATGTTAGGGTTATGACAAATAGGGCCTTCACTTGTGGTTATGTCCTTGAACACACTATAACTTTAGTTTGTCCATTGCCATCACATTAATAACCCAAATGGAAAAACATTTTATCCTTGTGGTATCAAATGACATTGCTACAAAACTTGCATTCCATCTTAACAAGCTTGTCCTTTGGCATTAGATACCATGGACTCCACAAGTTCCATGTTCCTTCCATAAAAAAAATTAAAAAAATAGGTTTAAATAATAAAATTAGGGTATTTAACAATAAAATTAGACTCCACCTTTTGGGCTACAATTGAAATTCAACATCAATTGTCATTACTAGAAATTTTGGGTTTTGCAACTGTCGTTTGCAACTAAAATTCAGTTGTAGGAGGTCAAAAACTTTTTTAAAAAACCATTTAACACTACAAAGGCTGATTCTTAAACACCCAGAAAGTTCCTTTTATGTTGTTTTTTTGTTATTAAAGTTCAAACATAATTTGTAGAACTTCAGATGGTGCTCCTATGGCATCTTAAATCGTTTAAAATGAATAAAAATAAGAAAGTTATGAGGTTTGAAAGTAGGAGGGGTCCAAAGAAAAGAAAAGAAAAACGTTTTGTAACTTGGAAAACTTATTCTTCTTGTTAATTTTTCAATACTTTTTTTTTTTTACACTTCAAAAATGATTGTAAAATATTTTTAATAATTATGATTACTCAATGAAAATATGATTTTAACATTATTATATAGCTTAAACTAGTAATTAGCTTAAGATGTTTGTGTACTTGGAGGTTAATTTGTGTAGCCTATTTACATTAATATTTTAACATAAATAATAAAATTTAAATATATA